>ENA-OQIR01000231-OQIR01000231.1-human-gut-metagenome-genome-assembly--contig:-NODE-231-length-26502-cov-2.053953_pt1 | contig 26502 bp, 38 predicted proteins | sample MGYA00242580_ERZ504745 | MGnify/ENA primary metagenome ERZ504745 (study PRJEB26092, sample SAMD00036214) | human gut metagenome | host: Homo sapiens | study: EMG produced TPA metagenomics assembly of...
CACATGGGGGATCACCAGTCCCACAAATCCGATCACACCGGCACAATACACGGCAAATCCGATCATAACAGAAGCAACGATCAGATAAAAAGTCCGCAGTCTGTGCAGATCTGTTCCAAGGGTAATGGATACGTCATCTCCCAGAAGCATCAGATTCAGGTTCCGGTACTGCGTCCAGAAAACAGCCACGCACACCAGCGTGACCGGAAGCATTACACCCACTCTGGTCCAGCTTGCTCCGGCAAGACTTCCCATGCTCCACTTCATAACTTCTGTTGCCGCATTTTTGTCATTGGTAATATAAATGACAAAATTGGAAAAAGCAGAACAGACTGCGCTGACCGCCATTCCCGCAAGGATCAGTTTTGCGGAAGTTGCCTTTCCACCCATGTTTGCAATGGCCATCACCGCAAAAGAAGTGATCATCGCGCCAATGAAAGCAGTGATTCCCACAGAGTTTCCGCCAAGAAAGCTTCCGATTCCAAGCATGATGGCCAGTGTGGCACCCAGAGATGCACCAGATGAGATACCCAGCACATACGGGTCTGCCAGCGGGTTCTGCACGATAGCCTGCATCACCACGCCGCACACGGAAAGAGCCATTCCAACTGCCAGAGCCAGAAGGACTCTGGGCAGCCGGATCAGCCACACAACATCATGAACTGCGCCTTCCGCATAGGCGGACAGACTTTTTATATGAAACAATTTATAAGCGATAACGCTGTATACATCCTTCAGTGACAGATCCGCATTCCAAAAGTGATGGCTGCAAGTATGGAAAAATAAGGAATCCTGCAAGTCCGATGAGAACTGCCACATACATGGATGTTCTGAGCACCTTATCTTTTTTTCTTTGTGAAGCTGTTTCTTTCACTGCATTTTCTCCGATCAGTCAAGATTTACGTCCGGATATAATCCCTTTGCAAAAGTTTCGATTCCGTCCTGGGTACGTGTTGCACTTGCATACATCTCACTGAGCATGATCGGGTAAACACGTCCGTTCTTTACTGCGTCAAGGCTCTTCAGGGACTCATCATCCTGGATCACTGCAAGCTGGCTGTTCTTAACAGTTTCCGGATCATCTCCTGCATATGGCATGTAAACCACAAAGATCACGTCAGGGTTGGCTGCGATGATATCCTCTTTTCCAACGGTGGAAGCATCCGGGTTTGCAAGAGTTGCGCCTAACTGTGTTACCATATCTCCGCCAAGGCTCTTTACGCCATAGTTTGTGATGTCATCTCCAAGAGGCTCCAATACCATTACGCTTGGTTTGTCTTTTACATCTGCAGTTGCAGTAAGAGTTTTGTCGATCACTGCTTTTGCATCATCAACGATAGCCTGCGCTTTGTCCTGTACATCGAAGATCTTTCCGATATTTAAGATATCTGTGAATTCATTTTCCAGTGTTCTGTCGCCGTCCGGACGAGTATTGGTGTTGTAGTAGGTGTTGCAGCCTTTGTCGATCCAGTCTGTTACATTTCCCAGATTCTTATCAGAGAAAAGAGAGCTCCAGGATAAGATCATGTCCGGCTCCAGCATTGTTACAGTTTCAAGGGATGGGGTAAATTCGTCAAGATAATTTGTTTTTGAGAATGCTTCTTTGAGATCTTCCGGAACTTCATTATCAAGACCTGCGGTAGCTACCAGGTGGTCTTCCAGACCAAGTGCGAGCATAGTCTCAATGCTTCCCTGATATACAGCAAGGACTTTTTCCGGTGCTTTTTCATAAGTGGTTTCGATTTCGTTTCCATCGTAATCATAGGTTGTGATGGTCAGAGGATATTCTGTCTTGGTTGCCTCTGCGGAAGAATCTTCGGTGTCTGCAGACTCTGTACTGTCTTCTGCTGCCGGCTGGTTGTCTTCCTTGATGGTCTCAGAGTCTGCTCTCTCTGCGGCATAAACAGCCGGGGCTGCAGATACGGTCATTGCCGCTGCCATTACCATTGCCATGATTCTTGTGGATACATACTTGTTTTTCATTTCATTTCCTCTCTTTTCGCCTGTTTTATCTCCTGTTGCCTATGGGTAACCGAAAAGATGGGGCTTCATAAAATCTGCACGGAACACTTTGTACGGAAGCTCCCACTTACATACTGTCAAGCAGGTTTCCTGACTTACAGACTCAGAAAAAACTCCGCAAAATAAAAACTGATACACCATTCATCTTTTAGCCGATCATGAATGATGTATCAGAATTTTCTCCAGAATCTCTCTGACATCGGGATTTCGCCTTCTCACATAAGTTTCTGCAATGGCATGTGAAATCCCTTCTTCTGTATACAGTGGCCGCAACCGCTCAGGCTTTTTACCCGATTCCCTCTCACAGTATCCGGCAGCATATGTGCCGGTGATACTGTTCACTTCACAGCAATTCAATTACGCTGATACTGATTCTAACATACCGGTTTTCCAATTACAACCTTGAGGCCGGATTTTTACAGTTTTTTGCAGAAATAGTCTGCCCGGAGAGATCCCTCTCAGATCTTTTTCAGCTTGGCAAAACCGGCGAACATTTTTTTCACGCCGACTTTGTCAAAGTCTACCGTCACTTCGTAGTCTCTGCCGCCGTCTGCGATATTTTTTACGATACCGACTCCGAATTTCACATGACGGACCGTGTCTCCCTCACCATAGTCCAGGCTGTCCGCCTTCTTCACTGTGAAATCTTTTTTCTGCAGGGTGCTCTTTGCCTGGAAATTCATTTTCATCTGGGCATAGGCGCTTTTCGGAGATACGATATCATCTACCTTGGGCTTTTTTTCCTGAATGGTATGTCCAAGATCTACCAGCTCCCGTGGAACCTCCCTTACAAAACGTGACACACGGTTATACTGAGTCTCCCCACGGATCATCCGCTGTTTTGCACAGGTTAAGGTCAGCTCCTTCATGGCACGGGTGATTCCCACATAACAGAGCCTTCGCTCCTCCTCTATATCCGACGGATCACCGGACCAGATGGAAGCATATCCCGGAAAAACACCGTCCTCCATTCCTACGATAAATACATTGGGGAACTCCAGTCCTTTGGCACTGTGAAGGGTCATCAGCAGCACATAATCCTGATCCGGATCAACAGAATCGATATCTGCCACCAGTGCGATCTCCTCCAGAAATGCAGAAAGTGTTGCCGCTGTCCGGCCTCCTCCATGGCTTCCTGGAAGGATTCTGTCTTGGAGATCAGCTCATCGATATTTTCGATCCTCGCCTGGGCCTCCTCCGTTTTCTCTGCCTCCAGTTCCTTCACATAACCGGTAAGCTCAATAACCTCTTCCAGGGTTTCACGGACTGTATAGGCCTCTGCCTTACTTTTCAGTCCCTGGATAAAGGATACAAAATCATTGATCTTTCCTGCTGCCCTGCCAATGGACGGTACTTCCTCCACCACGCGGAGAGCATCGTAAAAGCTCAGGTTCATCATATCCGCATAGTCCTGGACCCGGCCGATGCTGGTGAGTCCGATCCCTCTTTTGGCACATTTAAGATCCTGCGCACAGCCAGATCATCACTGGCATTGTCAATGGTCTTCAGATAGCTTAACAGATCCTTGATCTCTTTGCGGGCATAAAAGTTCACGCCGCCGACAATCTTATAAGGAACATTTGCCAGAAGGAATTTCTCCTCAAAGAGACGGGACTGGGCATTGGTCCGATAAAGTACTGCACAATCCTTGTACTGGAATTTTCCGTTGCGGCGTCCCTGGATAATTTCTCCTGCAACATACTCCGCTTCCTCAAATCCGTTGTTGAACTGACGGAAATGTACTTTATCTCCCTCTTCGTTCTCTGTCCAGAGGCGTTTTTCCTTACGCTCTGTGTTGTTGACGATCACCTCATTGGCTGCATTGAGGATATTCTGGGTAGAACGGTAATTCTGTTCCAGGCGCACCACCTTAGCCTCAGGAAAAACCTTCTCAAATCCTAAGATATTCCCGATATTTGCTCCACGAAAACGATAGATGGACTGGTCATCATCACCAACCACACAGAGATTCTTGTATTTCTCAGCAAGAAGACTTACAAATTTAAACTGGGCAGTATTGGTATCCTGATACTCATCCACCATAATATATTTGAAACGTTCCTGATAATAGTCCAGGATATCCGGATTATGCTGAAAAAGCTCCACAGTCTTCACGATCAGGTCATCAAAATCCAGCGCATTGTTTCCCCGGAGGATAGACTGATATTCCTTATACATACCGGCAATCTTCCGTGCATCCGGATCACTTCCTGCATTCAGCTCCATCTCTTCCGGTGTGATCAGTTCATCCTTGGCATGGGAAATATCAGCAAGAACAGCGCGTTCCTTGTAAATCTTGGTATTGATATCAAACTTCCGGAAGATTTCCTTCATGACTGTTTTCTGGTCGTCGGCATCATAAATGGTAAAATTACTGTTGAAACCCAGCACCTCAATATGTCTGCGCAGGATCCTCACGCAGGCGGAATGGAAGGTGGAGACCCATACGCTCTCCGCACCCATTCCCGCAATTTTATTCACACGTTCCCGCATCTCACTGGCAGCCTTGTTGGTAAAGGTGATCGCAGGATATTCCATGGGTTTACACCCTTTTCTTCCATTAAATAGGCAATCCTGTGGGTCAGCACTCTTGTTTTTCCGGAACCGGCTCCTGCAAGGATCAGAAGCGGTCCCTCTGTATGTACGGCAGCTTCCCGCTGCATAGGATTCAATGTGTCCAAAGCATCATGTATACTCATTTTGATCTCCATTTCTTTTTCCATATGAACAGTATCTTTATATACTATCATGACTTTACTTTCCGGTAAACCCACCTCTCTGAAAAAGTTTCTTTAACAAGTAGTATTTAAAACTATATAATAAGGAGCAGAGGTGATAATGCAATGACAGAAAACGAAAAAGAAATGATGAACAGCATTTTTGCAAAAATTGCTGAGCTTGATTATATAAAACCCGATGAAATTCCCAATATCGATCTTTACATGGATCAGGTCACGACCTTTATGGAAGATAATCTCGCTTCCACCAAGCGTCATGATGATGACAAGATCCTGACCAAGACCATGATCAACAATTACGCAAAGAACAAGCTCCTTCCCCCGCCGGAAAAAAAGCGGTATTCCCGGGAGCATCTGCTGATGCTGATCTTTATCTACTATTTAAAATATCCTCTCCATCAGTGATATCCAGACCCTTCTGGGCCCGATCACCGAAAATACTTCAAGTCCGTTACAGAAAAGGACATGACTTACATCTACCGGGAGGTTTTCAGTATGGAGCAGTCACAGATCCGTTACCTGGAAAAGGATCTTATGCGCCGTTTCAAAAGTGCCGGAGAGATCTTTGAGGACGCGACCCGGAGGATAAGGAATTCCTTCACCAGTTTTCCTTCATCTGTCTTCTTAGCTTCGACGTATATATGAAAAAATGATCATCGAAAACATGATCGACCACATGAATTCCTCAAAAGATACTGATTCCTCAAAAAAAGACAAATAATATCCGGAGCTTACATCCGGTCATAAACGTGCGTCGCCGGGCGCACCGAAAAAAGAGACAGACGTGTGATCGCCTGTCTCTTTTTCGTTACAGCATTATCCGTTATCACCACGGTATGGACGTAAGCCTTATTCTGCTTCGCCGCCCTGCTCCCCGTTATCCTTCTTCATACGTGCAAATACCATCTCATAACCATCATTTCCATAGTTCAGGGAACGGTTCACACGGCTGATCGTAGCTGTGGAAGCTCCTGTTTTCTCGGAAATATCAAGGTATGTACGCTTATCGGTAAGCATCTTGGCTACCTCGAAGCGCTGAGATAAAGAAAGCAGCTCATTGATGGTGCACACATCCTCAAAAAATGTATAACACTCTTCCTTATCCTTCAGGCACAGGATCGCTTCAAAAAGATGATCCACAGCCTCCGTCCTGATTTTTTTGCTCATTGTTACGCTCCTTTAAAATACATAAATTTCGTCTAATACAATACTGATATTTTAACACTCTAATTCGTGATAAGCAAGTCTTTTAGGGAAATTTAATAAACTATTTCACTATTTTGTCTTTCTATGGCGGACACATGATTTTCCTGCTTCCACAGTCTCGGAAAACATTTGGGATTTGCTTTTTCTGCTGTGATTGGGTATACTTAAAATAATATCCCAAAGAAAAGGAGACTTATCAAATGAATCGTTTTTTCAACATGGACAACAAATTCTTCGTGTTCATGGGACGCGTAGCAGATCTGCTTCTTCTGAATTTTCTGTGCATCCTCTGCTGTATTCCGGTTGTCACCGCAGGCGCCTCCATAACAGCTCTCTACTATGTCACACTGAAGATGGCAAGAGACGAAGAATCTTATATTGCCCGCAGCTTTTTCCGCTCATTCAAACAGAATTTCAAACAGGCGACCATCATCAATATCATCATGCTCCTCACCGCTGCTGTTCTGTTTATCGATCTTCGGATCGCCAGAGCCGGAAGCGGAGCTATGTACAAAGGACTTTTCAGTCTGTTCATTGCATTTGCACTGATCTATGCGATGATCCTTCTGTACATTTATCCGATCCTTTCCAAATTTTTTAATTCCGTCAAGAATACCTTTGTAAATGCATTCCTGATGTCCGTCCGCCATCTTCCGCTGACACTTTTGATGCTTGTGATCTCTGCGTCTCCGCTCCTTCTGATGTGGCTTTTTGCTTATGTGAGCTACGCACAGTTTACATCCATCCTGATCATGCTTTTTATTCTGATGGGATTTTCCACGCTGGCCTACTGGAAATCAAAGATCTTTGTAAAGATCTTCGATAACTATATACCGAAAGATGAAAACGACGAAAACGACGAAGAGAAAAACGAACTGAAAGAGGCATAATGAAACGCTGGAACGACAAGCCTTACCACTCTCTGGACTATATGCTCCGGGAGCGATACGGCGAAAAGGTCTACCGGGTTGCATTAAACGGCGGCATGTCCTGTCCCAACCGTGACGGCACCCTGGGCAAAAAAGGCTGCATCTTCTGCAGCCAGGGCGGAAGCGGAGATTTTACAGCAAACGCCGCTCTTTCCATTACAGAGCAGATCAACACACAGATCAAAAGTCTCTCTTCCAAACGCCCGATTCATAAATATATCGCCTATTTTCAGGCATATACAAACACATATGCTCCTGTGGAACACCTGCGTAAGATCTTCACAGAAGCCATCTCCCATCCGGATATCGTGGCACTGTCCATTGGTACCAGACCGGACTGTCTGGGAGATGATGTACTGGAGCTTCTTTATTCCCTGAACCAGATCAAACCGGTGTGGGTGGAGCTGGGACTCCAGACTATCCATGAAGATACCGCCAGATATATACGGCGCGGCTATCCACTGTCCTGTTTTGATACCGCAGTGAAAAATCTCCGCGCAGGCGGCATCGAAGTAATCGTCCACACCATCCTGGGGCTTCCCGGCGAAAGCCGGAAGGATATCCTGGAAACAATGGCTTATCTGAACGCCATGGATATCCAGGGGATCAAGCTGCAGCTTCTTCATGTACTGCGTGGTACAGATCTTGCCGCTGATCATGAAGCCGGTCTTTTCCGCACTTATGAACGGGACGAGTATCTGAACCTTGTCATTGACTGTCTGGAACATCTCAGACCGGATATCGTGATCCACCGGGTCACCGGCGACGGACCGAAGGATCTGCTGATCGCACCTTTATGGGCCAGCCGCAAACGAGAAGTTTTAAACCTTCTTCATCACCGGATGAAAGAAAGAGCAAGTTTTCAGGGAAAAGCTCTCGAAGCCCTTTCCCGCAGCCAGTAAAAAGGAGGATTCTTATGGCATCACCTTTTACAACCTATAAGCTTATTATTTTATATATGCTGCAGAATTCCGATGGGGATCTCACAAATTCCCAGATCACCGATTTTATCCTGGACCGGAAATACACCAATTATTTTCAGCTCCAGCAGGCAGTTTCCGAACTTGTGGAGGCAGATCTGGTGGAAATGTCTTCACAGTCCAACCGCAGTTACTATCGACTGACCTCGGAGGGAAAAAACAACTCTGAAATATTTTTCCAAAGAACTTTCTTCTGACATCAAGAAAGAAGTGGAAGAATATCTCAATTCCCTCCACTGCAAGATCGAAGAACATCTCCTGACTCCTGCTGATTACTATCCCACCAAAGAGGCAGCTACTCGGTACGTCTGCGTATCATTGAAAGCGGTGTCAGCATCGTTGATCTCAGCATCAATGTTCCAAATCTTGCTGCTGCACAGTCTGTATGCGAAAGCTGGCCTTATAAATACCAGAATGTTTATGACAAAATAATGGAGGAGCTTCTCTGAGAGGCTCCTCCGTTTTACTTATATTCATTCATTTCGCTTCTTCGTGGATCTTCTTCATATGCTCTTTCAGTTTCTTTTCATATCCCATATCACTGAGCTCGTAAAAATGTTCCCCTTCGATCTCTGATGGCAGATACTGCTGATTTACATAATGGTTCGGATAATCATGGGCATATTTATATCCGATACCATGACCCAGACTTTCGTGGCCACCATAATGGGCATCCTGCAGATGCACCGGAACGGTTGTCTTCTTCGCCTTCACGCAGCGCATGGCTTCCTGTATGGCATTTACTGCAGAATTGCTCTTGGGTGCACAGGCCATGTATGTAACTGCCTGGGAAAGAATGATCTGGGACTCCGGCATTCCCACACGTTCCACTGCCTGTGCTGCTGCCGTCGCCACGCAGAGGGCCTGGGGATCTGCGTTTCCGATATCTTCAGAGGCAAGGATCATGATTCTTCTTGCGATAAATTTCACATCTTCTCCTGCATAGAGCATTTTTGCAGATAATAGACTGCCGCATCTGGGTCGGAGCCTCGCATGCTCTTGATAAAGGCGGAAATGATATCATAATGATTGTCCCCGTTCTTATCGTAGCGCACCACACGCTTCTGGATACACTCAGAAGCCACCTCAAGGGTCAGATGGATCTTACCGTCTGTATCCCGGGGCGTGGTGAGGATTCCCAGCTCTACGGCGTTTAAAGCGCTTCTGGCGTCTCCTCCTGCCATATCTGCCAGAAATTCCAGAGCATCCTCCTCGATCACCGCCCCATAGCTTCCCATTCCACGTTCCGGATCGTTAACCGCACGCAGGATCAGTTCCTTTATTTCCGGTATCTCCAGGGACTTCAATTCAAAGATGATCGATCTTGAAAGAAGCGCTCCGTTTACCTCAAAATATGGATTCTCTGTTGTGGCCCCGATAAGAATGATGGTTCCGTCCTCAACAAAAGGAAGAAGATAATCCTGCTGTCCCTTGTTGAAACGGTGGATCTCATCAATGAACAGAATGGTCTTTTTCCCATACATGCCGAGATCGTCCTGTGCCTGCTTTACAACTGCTTCCATATCTTTCTTCCCTGCTACGGTTGCATTGATCTGCGTAAAGCTGGCACTTGTAGTATTGGCGATGACTTTTGCCAGAGTGGTCTTTCCGGTTCCCGGAGGGCCGTAAAAGATAACTGATGTCAGCTTATCCGCCTTTATAGCACGATACAGCAATTTATCTTTTCCTACAATGTGCTGCTGCCCCACCACCTCATCCAGCGTTCGCGGACGCAGCCTGGATGCAAGGGGCGATTCCTGATCCAGCGTTTTTGACTTTGCGTATTCAAATAAATCCATGGTTTTCACTCCTGTATTTTCTGTAAAAAGCGGATATTCACGATCCGTATTCTTTTCATAGATCTGTATCCGGCAACGATCGTTTCATTTGTTTCCGGCATACGGACAGATTCCTTATTTTTATAATTTTACCTGTTTGCACATAAAAAAGCAATCGTTTCTGCCTTTTCGGCAGATCACAGTTACATTACAAGCAGTTGATCTGCAGTTACCAGGTCATATCCTTCTTCCGTAAGCATATCCGCGATCTCCAGGGCTGCTTCCACAGAGGTAGAAAAGCTGTCATGCATCAGGATAATGGAGCCATCCTTCACTTGTCTTTTTACGATATTTTCCACAGAACGGACATTTTTTGATTTCCAGTTCCAGGGTATCCACATCCCAGAATACCGGCAGCATGGTCACACAGAGCTCCAGATCCTTCGGCCAGGCACCGTAGGGCGGGCGAAGATACATGGGATACTCTCCGGTGATCTCGTAGATCTCATTATTCGTCTTTATGATCTGCTGACAGGCCTGATCACCTGGAAGCTTATCAAGCTGCACGTGATCATACGTGTGATTACCGATGAGATGGCCGTCTCTCTGCATCTGCGTTACGATCTCCTCATTTCCCCGGATATTTTTTCCCATAAGAAAATGTGGCATGGACCCCTCGCTTCCGCAGGCCATCCAGAAGCAGAGGTGTATATGTTGCATGCGGTCCGTCATCAAAGGTAAGAGCCACACGTGGACGATCCTCTTTTTCGCTTCTGTCAGAGGCTGTCTCAGCCACCGGTTCTGCTGCTTTTTGTCCGTACTGTGCCGCCACCAGCCGGAGCATCCCCTCACCGGCGATCATTCTGGTCACCTGCATTTGAAATGCACTGTCTGAGATTTTTCCATATCCGCTGAGCAGGATCAATACCACTGCCACTACACAGAAATATTTTTTTCGCTTATCCATATTTCCCGCCGGATCAAATATACTTTTCCACAATATATGAAAAAATCCCCGGGAAAAGACTTTTTGCTCTTCTTTCCCGGGGAGTATTCTCTGATATATGTCTTATTTCTTCAGGATCTCAAGTGCACTCTCGATCTCCTCCACGCATTTCTCATAGCCAAGGGTACCGTTATCCAGGCACAGATTGTATTTCGTCATGTCTGTCCAGTCAACACCCATGAATCGTTTGCAGAAATCTTCTTTGCGTTTGTCATCTTTATGCATGAATTTCTCAATGTCCTTTGTGGTTCCGCTGAGCTTCTTGCTTGCCTCACGGATACGGAAATCCCAGTCTCCGTAAACAAACACACGAAGAACATTGGAATAATCCTTCAGGATCATATTTGCACAACGTCCGATGATCACACAGGACTCTGTTTCTGCCAGCTGCCGGATCACCTTTGCCTGATAATTAAACAGGTTCTCATCTGATGTGAAATCCTTGCTCTGAGGCGGGATCAGTTCACCCTTGTAGATTCCGGACTTTGCAAAAAATCTCTGCTTTGTGCTGACATTTTCATCTGCCCTTCCAAAAAGCTGCTCGTGAATGCCGCTTTCCTCAGATGCCATGCGGATGATATCCTTGTCATAGTAAGAAATCCCTAATTTCTTTGCAAGCTCCTCTCCGATGGTACGTCCGCCGCTTCCATACTGTCTTGCAATGGTAATTACAAAATTATCCATGTCTTTCCCCCTACTCTCCAAGATATGCCTTCTGAACAGCCTCATCGTTCAGAAGATCCTCTGCCTTTCCATCCATAGTGATGCTTCCTGTTTCCAGAACATAGGCACGGTCTGCAATGGAAAGTGCCTTCTTTGCATTCTGCTCAACAAGAAGTACCGTGGTTCCGCTCTCGCTCACCTCACGGATAATGTCAAAAATCTCATTTACAAAGATCGGTGACAGACCCATGGACGGCTCATCCATCAAAATGATCCTTGGTCTGCTCATCAGTGCACGTCCCATGCAAGCATCTGCTGCTCACCACCGGAAAGTGTCCCGGCACGCTGTCCTTTACGTTCTTCCAGACGCGGAAATCTCTTGTATACACTTGCAAGACTCTCTGCGATCTCTGCCTTGTCCTTTCTTGTATAGGCTCCAAGGAGAAGATTCTCATAAACGGACATATCCGCAAATACACGTCTTCCCTCCGGAACATGCGCCATACCCATCTCTACGATCTTATGAGCCGGTGTTCTTGTGAGGTCTTTTCCCTCAAACACAATGCTTCCGGACTTCGGAGAAAGAATTCCGGTAAGTGTCTGAAGTGTGGTTGTCTTTCCGGCGCCATTGGCACCGATCAGCGCAATAACCTCTCCCTGATTTACATGAAAAGAAATTCCCTTCAGAGCCTGGATCACACCATAATAGACCTGGAGGTCCTTTACTTCCAACATTGCCATTGTCTCGTTCCTCCTTATTCTCCCAGATATGCAGTGATAACCGTCGGGTCTTTCAGCACTGCAGATGTTTCACCCTGGATCAGTACCTGACCGAAGTTCAGAACTGTAAGTTCCTCACAGATACCGCCCACCAGTTTCATGTCGTGCTCGATCAGAAGAACAGTCATATCAAAATGCTCCCGCACAAAACGGATAGTATCCATCAGCTCCTGTGTCTCATTCGGGTTCATACCAGCCGCCGGCTCATCCAGGAGAAGAAGCTTCGGCTCTGTGGCAAGAGCTCTGGCAATCTCCAGCTTACGCTGTTTACCATAAGGCAGGTTTCCTGCCAGAGTATCCGCTTCCTTATCCAGATCAAAAACCCTCAGTATCTCCATTGCACGTTCATTCATCTCTTTTTCTACCTTGTAATATTTCGGCAGTCTTAAGATCCCGGTCAGTGTGGAATATGGATGATGATTGTGAAGTCCTACTTTTACATTGTCAAGAACCGGCATATCCTTGAAAAGACGGATATTCTGGAAAGTTCTTGCGATTCCGGCCTTGTTGATCTCAATGGTGCTTTTTCCTGTGATGTCCTGGCCGTCAAGTTTAATGATTCCCTCTGTAGGCTTATACACTCCTGTGAGAAGATTGAATACTGTTGTCTTACCGGCACCATTAGGTCCGATCAGTCCATAGAGCTGTCCCTTCTCAATGGTCATATTAAAGCCGTCAACAGCACGAAGACCGCCGAACTGGATAGACAGATTATTTACTTCCAGCATTGCCATGATCAGGCCACCTCCTTTTTCTCTTTTTTGCCTTTGAATTTCTCTACATACGTGCTCTCCAGTCTCTTGCTGCCGGTGCCCAGTTAAAGAGCATCATGATGATCAGCACGATGGCATAGATCAGCATACGGTAGTTTGCAAATCCGCGGAGAAGCTCAGGCAGCGCATAAAGGATAATGGTTGCGATGATCGATCCTCTGATATTTCCGATCCCGCCAAGTACCACATATACCAGTACCAGGATGGACATGTTGTAATCAAATACAGATACCTTCAGAAGAGAAAGATTATGTGCATACAGCACGCCTGCCACTCCTGCAAGGGCTGCGGAAATTGTAAATGCAAGCAGTTTATATCTGGTGATATTGATTCCTACGGATTCTGCTGCGATACGATTATCTCTGGTTGACATAATTGCGCGACCACTTCTGGAATTTACCAGGTTCTGTACAATAAACAGAGTCAGAAGGAGCAGGAGCACACCGATCAGGAAAAAGTAACTCTTGATATCTTTATAAAGGGTTGCTGTTCCGGAAATACCAAGGGCACCCTTGAGGATCTGCTTTCCGCCGGCTTCCAGATGAAGACCTGCCGCACTGGTTGCAACATGAATACCCTTGTCATCCACACCAATATAAAGCACGTTGATCAGGTTCTTGATGATCTCACCGAATGCCAGTGTAACGATGGCAAGATAATCCCCGCGGAGACGAAGTACAGGGATACCGATGATCACACCGAACAGGGCTGCAACTGCCGCACCTACAAGGATCGCAAGGATAAAGCGCGGAACCTGCGGGATAGAATCTGCAGCCACCTGAGAAAACAGGGCGCTGGAAAAGGCTCCCACGCACATAAAGCCTGCATGTCCAAGACTCAGCTCACCGGAAAACCAACTACCAGATTCAACGAAACGGATGCGATGGTATAAACACAAAGAGGAACCAGAAGTCCCATAAGCAGTCTGGAAAGATTTCCCGTCGAGGAAAGCGCCTGCACAATGACAAAAAGTACAATGACGATTCCATAATTGATCATATTGTTTCTTGTTGTTTTGTTCTTCATATTCTTCATATCGGCCACCTTACACTTTCTCCTGGATGTTCTTGCCGAACAGTCCGGTAGGTTTTACAAGAAGCACGACGATCAGGACAGCAAATACGATCGCATCTGCAACCTGGGAAGAAATATAAGCCTTTCCGAAGATCTCGATGATTCCCAGAAGGATACCGCCTACCATAGCTCCCGGAATAGAACCGATTCCACCGAATACAGCAGCTACGAAAGCCTTGATACCAGGCATGGCTCCTGTGTATGGAGTCAGTGTCGGATATGTCTGGCAGAGCAGAAGTCCTGCAATGGCCGCAAGTCCGGAACCGATGGCAAATGTGAGGGAGATCGTTGCATTAACGTTAACTCCCATCAGCTGTGCTGCATCCCTGTCCTCGGAAACAGCCTGCATGGCGCGTCCAGGTTTGGTCTTTTTTACAAAGAAAGAAAGTCCCACCATGATGATGATACATGCAAGAATGGTCACGATAGTGATTCCCTTAATGGTAAGTTCTCCGTCAAACAGTGTGATGGACGGAACCTTGATAACTGACACGAAGCTCTTGGCGTCTGCGCCAAAGATCAGGAGTGCCAGGTTCTGAAGCAGATAACTGACACCGATAGCCGTGATCAGAACGGCCAGGTTTGAGGAAGCTTTTCTAAGCGGACTGTAAGCTACCTTCTCAATGACAACACCAAGCAGTGTACAGATCACCACGGAAAGGATCACTGCAAGGATCGGTGACATACCGCCTCTTGTGATACAGGTAAGGATGATATAGCTCCTACCATGATAACATCTCCGTGTGCGAAGTTCAGCATCTTGGCAATACCGTAAACCATAGTATATCCAAGTGCAATGATCGCATAGATACTGCCAAGACTGATGCCGTCTTTCAAATAAGATATAAAACTCATAACGCACCTCTTTTAATTGTTTATTGATAAGGGAAAAAGGGGACGGTTCCCACTAAAGGTGACCGTCCCCTGACCCCTAACGTTAACAGAAATTACTTATTTCATCTCTACATAAGCACCGTCTTTGATCTCGAATGCTTTCGGCTCTTTATCACACTCACCATCCTCGGTCCATTTTGCTTTTCCGGTAAGTCCGTCAAGCTCGATGTTTGCCATGGATGCGCTCATTGCTGCACTGATGTCTGCATTTTCCATATCTGGTGTGATCTTTGCATCGTCAGCTGCAAGCTGCATTGCGTAAGTACATCATATGTATCTGCCGCAAACTGGTTCGGGATCTCACCGTTGTGAGCATCGCCGTATGCTTTTACGAAGTTCTGGCTCTTCTCATCTGTGGATGTTGCTGAGAATGGTGTCAGGAGCATAACGCCCTCTGCAAGAGATTTATCAAAGTTCTCTACGTTAAGGATACCATCCATACCGTCTACACCGAAGAATTTAATATCCATTCCTGCCTCAGATGCCTGCTGAAGGATCAGCGCATTGTCGGAATAGTAGTTCGGAAGGAAAAGAAGCTCAGCGCCGCTCTTCTTGATCTTTGCAAGCTGTACAGAATAGTCTGTGTTGCTGTCTGTTGTGTAAGCCTCATCTGCAACTACTTCAAGTCCGTCATCAGCAGCTGCTGCAATGAATGCGTCATGTACACCGGAGTTGTAGTCAGCAGCAGAATCATAAAGTACTGCTACTTTCGTTGCAAGTTTGTGCTCGGAAATGTACTGAGCAGATTTTGTTCCCTGTGCCGGGTCTGTGAAGCACATACGGAACTCGTTTGTTCCTGCTGTGATACAGTCAAGTGCTGTTGCGGATGGTGTGAAGAGGAATGTATCCTCAGCTGCCTCAGCTCCTACTGCGATACAGGAACCGGATGTTACAGTTCCACAGAGCATCTGCATTCCTTTATCGATCAGGTCATTGTATGCGTTAACAGCCTTCTCCGGATCTCCCTGGTCATCACCTGCGTCAAGAATCTCTACTTTATATCCGTTGAATCCACCGTTCTCGTTGATCTCATCAGCTGCGATCTTGGCTGCGTTGTATACGTTGGTACCGTACTGTGCGTAATCACCTGTCATCGGTCCGATCACACCGATCTTAAATGTCTCATCATCTGCCGCAAAAACTGATGCAGGCATCATCATAGCTGCTGTCATCGCTGCTGCTGATGCAACGCCGATTACTTTCTTCCAATTCTTCATAATAATCTCTCCTCCTGCGCTTTGTCGCGTTACTAATGTTTAATGGTAAAATTATAGCATCGCATATTTTTTATTTCAAGGACAAATTTTGTTATCTGCTGTTTTTCGTCTGATTGCACAACACGGACACTTGTCCGCTTGTACAGCTTGTGTTGTTTTTTCGGCAAATTGTCTGAAATTTTTTTCGCAAAAAAAAATCCAGGGGAAAAACTCCCTGGACTTTCTTCGTCTCTTAATACTTTACTTATGCGATTGCTTTCTTAGCGATCTCAGCAAGTGCTGTGAAGCCTGCTGCATCGTTAACTGCCATCTCTGCAAGCATCTTTCTGTTGATGTCGATGTTTGCAACTTTAAGGCCGTGCATCATTTTGCTGTAGGAAAGTCCGTTCATTCTTGCTGCTGCGTTGATACGAGCGATCCAGAGCTGTCTGAACTGACGTTTCTTCTGCTTTCTTCCTGCATAGGAGCTTGTAAGAGCTCTCATTACAGACTGTTTAGCTACTCTATACTGTTTGGAACGGGCTCCTCTGTAGCCTTTTGCCAGTTTAATGTACGGTTATGTCTTTTCTTTGCGTTTAATCCGCCTTTAATTCTTGCCATTTCTTAATTCTCCTCCTGTTCGTCTTCTCTATCTTATAAATATGGTAATGCTTTCTTCATGCTCTTTACGTTAGTAGAATCAACAACAGTAGATTTTCTCAGATTTCTCTTTCTCTTCTGAGATTTCTTTGTAAGGATATGGCTCTTGTAGGCTTTATTTCTTACTAATTTTCCTGTACCTGTTTTTTTAAAGCGCTTTGCTGCTGCTCTGCAAGTTTTAATTTTTGGCATTATGAATTCCTCCTTGATTTGGTACTTCTAAATTTTATATAGCATCCCGTTCTGCCCGGCTGTTGCGTGAAGACTGAGATATCTACCGTTTCTCAGTCAGAAACATAGTCATGCTTCTGCCTTCTATCTTCGGAGCCTTCTCTACAGTCGCTATATCGGACAGAAGATCTGCGAAGTCGTCAAGCACATGCTTACTGCTGGCCATGTGTGCCATCTCTCTTCCGCGGAAACGAAGTGTAACCTTAACTCTGTCACCCTTGCTAAGGAACTTTCTTGCTGCATTTACCTTCGTCTTCAAATCATTCGTATCAATGTTCGGGGAAAGACGCACTTCTTTGACATCGATGGTTTTCTGCTTTTTTCTGGCCTCTTTTTCTTTTCTTGCAAGCTCGTAACGGTATTTACCGTAATCGATAATCTTGCATACCGGCGGTTTCGCCTGTGGGGCAATCTTTACAAGGTCAAGTCCTGCCTCCTGCGCTTTCGCCATCGCTTCTCTGGCGGACACGATTCCAAGCTGAGCTCCGTCCGGACCAATCAAGCGTACCTCTCTGTCTCTGATCTGTTCGTTAATCATTAAACCGCTAATTGTTGTACACCTCCATGAACATGATAGAATTATTTTTTTCTCATTAATGTAGCTAAAGCCACACAAAAAAAGCGCAGACAGATGTCCACACTTCAAACAATTACACCTGCGCACTGATGGTTGATCCGTTCGCAGTACTGTGCAATATTGACCTGAGCCGCTTATCTTCAGCGCTGAGGTGAGAGTGAACTCTGCTTTCTTTTCGCTACGTACTTTAAGATAATACCATGGTGTCTGCTATTTGTCAACTGTTTTTTTTATATTATTATGTATTTTTTTGAGTATGATTTTTTCTTCTTTCGGACATACTATGCAACATCGGAATCTGTCAGGCTTTATCGCAGTGCTGACGATCAGACAGGGTGCGCATTCCGGCAGGCTGACGGTTTCCGGTAAAATCATAATTATCAGGAGGACACTTTTATGACAAGTCTTAAATGTTCCGCACACAACTGCTACTATAACAAAAATTCTCTCTGTTCCCGGGGAGCCATCAATGTTGAAGGAGCAGATGCACGTTATGCAGATGATACCGCCTGTGAAAGCTTTCGTGCTCAGGAAGAAGGTTCTGTAAAAAATGCTGCTGATCCCTGCTGTGGGTGTGAGACCGTTAACATCGACTGCAAAGCACACAACTGTACCTACAATGAGCACTGCAAATGCACCGCGGCTTCCATCAATGTATCCGGTGTCAATGCTCATCGCTGCTGTGATACAAAATGTGATACTTTTCACTGCGAATGCTGATATCCTGAACGGAACCCCTGTTTCCATACAGAGCAGTCATTCCTGTTTCTTTTGATCGAAGAGTCAAAAAGATCCGGCAAACGTTCCAGATGGAACCTCTGCCGGATCTTATCATGTTCATTTATTATCTGTTCTTAAGAAAATCCGGGATCTGGATGTCCTTTTTCTGAACAGTGCTTGTAGGAGCCTTTGTTCCAAACTGTGTGGAATTCATAGTCGGCAGGCTGAAGCTTGGCATGTTAAGGTTCATACCACCTGGCTGTGACTGGCTTGTTTTTTGGTGTTTCCGAATACAGAATTGGAAGCTCTGTTTCCAAATGGTGTGTTCTGAAGGTTATTGTCTGTAAGACCTGTAGCAATAACTGTAATTCTTGCATAATCTGCAACAGAATCATCATACATAGCACCAAAGATGATGTTTGCCTCCTCACCTGTAAGCTCCTGCACATAGCTTGCAGCATCGTTGGCATCCATAAGAGAAATATCTCCGGAAATGTTGATGATCACATGAGTAGCGCCCTTGATGGTTGTCTCAAGAAGCGGAGAAGATACCGCCTGCTGTACAGCCTCCATAGCCTTGTCATCGCCTCTTGCCTCACCGATACCGATGTGAGCGATTCCCTTGTCTGTCATGACTGTCTGCACATCTGCAAAGTCAAGGTTGATCAGAGCCGGCAGATTGATCAGGTCTGTGATACCCTGTACTGCCTGCTGAAGAACTTCATCAGCCTTACGCAGTGCTTCCGGCATGGTTGTTCTTCTGTCAACGATCTCAAGTAACTTGTCATTGGGGATGACAATCAAAGTGTCAACTGCTTTCTTCAGATTCTCGATTCCCGCAAGTGCATTGTTCATACGGGTCTTTGCTTCAAAACGGAAAGGCTTGGTAACAACACCGACAGTCAGGATACCCATCTCTTTTGCCGCACCGGCAATCACAGGAGCAGCTCCGGTTCCGGTTCCGCCTCCCATACCACAGGTAACGAAAACCATGTCCGCTCCCTCGATGATCTTCTTAACTTCCTCAATGCTCTCCTCAGCTGCCTTCTGTCCAACCTCCGGCTGTGCGCCGGCGCCGAGACCTTTCGTAATTTTCTCACCAATCTGAAGTACAGTCGGAGCTTTACACAGTGTCAGAGCCTGTTTATCGGTATTAACACCTACAAACTCAACTCCGCCAATGGCCTCTTCCACCATTCTGTTTACCGCATTATTACCTGCGCCACCTACTCCAATTACAATAATTTTCGCAGAAGACTCAGCCTCATTCGTCATTATCTCTAACAATGTACTTCCTCCTTTATTTCTACCTGATATCCGATTCAGTGTAATAATCTATTCCAAGCTACATATACACATAGTTATATCATATATTTTTTTCGGTAATTAATCAACCATTAATTTTGTTTTTTTATACTTTTTTCACTAAATTTCGGCACTGTTTCTATTAACCGAAACATTTACAAAACAATCTCTGGCAAAATGCCCAAATACCGGTACTATACATTAAGAAAGCTTTTTTATCTTTACTCATAATCGTACTCATCACTGTAATCGCTGTACGTATTTTCATCATAATCCTCAGACCCGTCTCCCAGATCACTGCTGTGATCAGCCTCTTTCCCGATGCTGTCCAGGCTGCTGTCTGAAGAATCTTCTTCATTTTCCGGATCTTTGGTATCCGTACCCTGAGCATCTGGATCTTCGGAGTCTGTTCTGTCTCCAGAGCTTTCTGCCGAGGCTGATAATCCTCCAGAGTACCTACGTAATTGCCATCACGGTCATATTCACTGACTCCGTCATAGCCGCCGTCTTCCCGGTAACCGCCCTTCCAGTTTCCTTTTTCTGCCATGGTTTCTTCTGGTGGGGCTTCGCTACATAGGTCATGTTGGCATCGTACTCACCACTGCCTGTGTAATCTCCCTCTTCATCATAACCACCCACCCAGTTTTCCTGCGCATACTCCAGATCCGTCTGCGGTTTCGGTCCTACATAGTTACCATTTTCGTCATATTCGCCTTCTCCGGTATAATTTCCCTCCTCATCATAGCCACCGGTCCAGTTTTCTGCGGAAGTCTGGCTCTCATCCTGTTCCTGCTCCAGGGTAATGTTCTTTGAATTATCATTTACATTTTCTGCATGGAGAATTCCTTTTTTTCCGGAAATCATCGGAAGGATAGCCAGAACTCTGGTCATTTTGTCTTCCAGATATTCATCCTTTCCAAGTTTAACTGTGATATCCCCGTAAACAAGACTGATCTGTCCGTCATCTTCAAATTCAATGTGATCCGGAACCTTATCATTTTTTGCAAAATAGTAGAAAGAGCAACTGCCGTGTTCATCACCGTTTCATCCTTGATGGGGAGTTTCTCGTTCTGGATCACTTTTTTGACTTTGATCCCGTCAAAAACGGGATTTTTTCGTCACGTTCCGTGGACCCTTCCACAAAATACCGTTTCTGTCAAAATAAATATAACTGTCCAGATAAGGGATACAACCAACGATATCCTTCTCCTTCACACTGACACAGATGGTGTGCCGGTTCAGCCTTGTTACGGTATAGCCTTCTACAAAAGGAACATCTTTTGTGTTCTGCTTAGTATAAAGAAGCGGTGCAAAAACAGAATTGGATGCCAGCGGTCCCCTGAGTACCATCTTCCTGATCTGTTTTTCAGAATAATGGCTACTGCCCATCACCTGCACTTCATCTACCTGATAATACGTAAAAAAGAAAATAATTCCTGCCAGCAGCAGGACAAGAAGTACGCCAACTGCTTTCAGTGACTTTTTTTTGATGTTTTCATAAAGTTCCTCTGTCCTTTAGTCAGCAGACCGCCCAGTGCGGTCAGATCCTCACAGATATGTTCATAGCCTCTTTCTATGAAACAACAGCCCCGGATCCTGGTAATCCCCTGCGCGGCAAGTGCTGCGATCACAAGTGCCGCACCACCGCGAAGCTCCTCTGCTTCCACAGTACAACCGGTCAGGGGCTGCCCTCCGTATATCACAGCAACTCCATCCCGGATCTGGATCTGTGCTCCCATTTTACAGAGCCATGAAGCTGTTTTATATCTGTCTTCAAAAATCTTCTCGCGGATCCTGCTCACTCCCGGGATCGTGGCCAGTACCGCCATCGCAGGAGACTGCAGGTCTGTAGGAAATCCCGGATAAACTTCTGTTTCCAGAAGCTCCAGGGGAAAACCTGTATTTTTCCGTTGACTATTAGTTTACCACCTACCCTGCGGCATTGTCCACCCATTTTCCGATATACATCCAGGATTCCACCCATTTCCTCCAGAGGCGGATTTTCCAGGATGATCTCTCCTCTGGTTGCCGCCGCTGCCATTAGATAGGTTCCGGCGACAATACGGTCTGGTGGAATGCAGTCATCGCCAGCTTCAAGCTTCTCCACTCCTTCAATACAGATACAGCCTTTTTCATGAATCCGGATCTTTGCCCCCATTCCGGTAAGATAATGGCAAAGCCAATAAATTTCCGGTTCACAGGCACAGCCGTTAAGAACTGTTTTTCCCTCTGCAAGGACCGCTGCCAGAATGCCCTGTTCTGTAGCGCCTACACTTCTTTTTTGAAAAAACATCTCTGCACCTCGGAGTTTTCCACAGGATGCCCGGATCATCCCGCCGTTTTCCACCACAGCTGCCCCAAGGCGGCGCAAAACCTGGATATGAAGATCCACCGGCCGCTTTCCGATCACACAGCCTCCGGGATATCCTGTCTGTGCCTTTTTGCTCCGCCCCAGCATTGCTCCCATTAAGATCACGGAAGAACGCATTTTTCCGGAATAACACTCCGGTATCATGGTGCCGTCCGCATGGCTGCAGTCCAGATAAAGATCTTGACCTTCCCACCAGGTTTCTGCCCCCAGATATTTCAGGATCTTTTCCATCAAATATACATCACTGATTCTCGGGCATCCCCGCAGTACACTGGTCCCGGTGCTTAAGAGTGCTGCTGCCATAACCGGAAGTGCCGCATTTTTTGACCCCTGGATCCGGACGCTTCCATGCAGCGGCCTGCCTCCGGTCACGATGATCTCATCGATCTCATTCAAGTATTCCACTCCTAAAAGGGCCTCTTACTTGTTATTCTATGTGATCCTTCCATGTCTGTGACTGCTGACACTTAAGGCCAGCCCCATTTCCCCCAGAAGAAAAACAACAGAACGTTCCGCCATAGCTTACAAAGGCAGAGTGATCCCGGTGTTGGGAATCGTATTCGTTACTACTGCAACATTCAGGACTACCTGGATCGCCATATGCGCCATGATCCCGGCACACAGCAGCGTTCCCTGCAGATCCCGGCAGTTTAATGCCAGAATACAAAGCCTCCAGATCAGAATGCCAAACAGAAAAAGTGTCAGAAAGGCTCCCAGTATCCCCGTTTCCTCACACACAATAGAAAATATCATATCATTCTGGGCTTCCGGGACAAATCCCAGCTTCTGCAGACTGTTCCCGAACCCCTTGCCAAAGATCCCTCCGCTTCCGATTGCATACAGACCCTGTATGGTCTGAAATCCTTTTCATATTTTTCCGGATCCCGCCAGATTGCCAGGCGTTCCAGACGATAACTCTCCGCGGCAAGAAAAACCGCAATAAATCCTATCCCCCGCACCTCCAAGCGCGAGAAACTGCAGATATCTGGGATTGGCCACAAAGATCAGCAGCACACCGATTCCTAGAATGATCACCGCTGTGCTTAAGTTATTGGAGCCCACCAGACCTGCTACCGGAAGCAAAGTCATCATAGTCCTGCAGATAAACCAGAATCCGGTTGTTTTGCTTTTTGTATTGCTGATTCTGCCATACCAGGAACAATATCACTGCCACCTTGGAAAACTCCGACGGCTGAAAGGAAAGCGGCCCCAGGTTCAGCCACCTCTTCGATCCATTGATCTCCTGTCCAAAAAGCAGGACTGCGGCAGACAGAAAAAGTGAAAAAATATAGGCAGCCGGCGCCAGCTTTACAAACAGCCGGTAATCTACCCGTGATGCCAGATACATAACAAGCAGCCCCAGTGCCGTGGCAAAGAGCTGCTTTTTAAAATAATAGGCAGAGTCGTGGAAACGTACTCTGCCATTATATTCACTTGCCGAAAAAAGCGCCCCGAGTCCCAATACCACCAGAATCAGAACCAGTACCCAGAGAACGGTATCTGTCTTTCCGGTCTGTTTCTGTCCTGCCTTCATGCATGGCCTCCACAGTGGTCTTTATTTCAGCTTATGTATGTATTTTTCGGATTATTACAGTGCTTTCACATATTCCTTGAACATGTCACCGCGCTGCTCATAATTATCAAACTGTCCCCAGCTCGCACATGCCGGTGAAAGCAGAACTGCATCTCCGGGATTGGCTTTTTCCGCACAGACCCGAACAGCTTCCTTCAGATCCTCGCAGAGGATGATATCTGTAAATCCAAGACGTTCTGCTGCTTCTTTGATCTTCTCTTTCGTCTGACCGATGAGAACAAGATAACGGACTTTTCCGTCGAAGGATTCTATCCACTCATCATAGCTGGATTCCTTGTCATAGCCGCCGCCGATCAGAAGAGTCGGACGGTTCATTGCCTGAATCCCCTTGATGGCCGCATCCGGGTTGGTTCCCTTGGAATCGTTGTAATATGCAACACCGTTTTTCTCTGTCACATACTCGATCCTGTGTGGAACTGCCACAAACTCACAGACACTCTTGCGGATACTCTCCACAGAAACTCCCGCATAATATGCCATGGCTGCTGCTGCCATTACATTCTCGTGATTATGACGTCCCAGGATCTTAAGCTCTCCGGTTTTTACGATCGGGATCTCTTCTTTTTCTGTTTTGAGAATGATCTGGTCTCCGTCCAGATAGATTCCCCTATCCAGTTTGCGAAGACTTGAGAAATATACCACCTTCGGAACGATATTTTCACCGAATTTGCGAAGGACTTCATCCTCGTAATTCAGAACACATACATCTTCCGGTCCCTGATTTTTGGTGATCAGTTCTTTTACACGGATGTATTCCTCCATGGTATGATGACGGTTCAGATGGTCCTCTGTGATGTTGAGGATCGCACTTACCTTCGGGCGGAACTGGTCAATGGTCTCCAGCTGGAAGCTGCTGATCTCCGCAACAGTTACGGAATCCTCCCTCATCTCCAATGATTTGGATGTATATGCAGTTCCGATATTTCCTACAACGAATACAGATTCACGGGCATCTCCCATGATCTTTCCGAGGAGTGCTGTAGTTGTTGTCTTACCGTTGGTTCCTGTGATCGCAAGAACCTCTCCCTTGCCTGTACGGTAGGCAAGCTCCACCTCGCTCCATACCGGAAGGCCCTTTTCATAGAAGCTCTTTACCAGTGGAAGGTCTGTGGGAACTCCCGGGCTTAGCACTACGAGATCAAGACTGTCCAGCGCTCTCTCCGGAAAATCTCCGGCCCAGATCTCCGGGGTGTATTTTCCGTTTGTTTTATGTAAAACTACCTCTTTATCAAGATCTGCGTTTCCGTCATAGATCACCGGCTGTGCTCCTGCACTTCCAAGCAGATCAGCTGCTCCGATGCCGCTTTTTCCGGCTCCGAAAACGAGAACCTTTTTTTCCTTTTAAATCCATTTTTCTGTTCCTCCTTATAATGCCAGGAGAGCGATCAGGCACATAATAGCAGTTACAACAGAGAACACTGCAACAACCCGTGTCTCGGACCACCCACAAAGCTCAAAATGATGGTGGATAGCGCCATCTTGAAAATTCTTTTTCCGTGTGTTGCCTTGAAATAGGATACCTGGAGCATAACAGACAATACCTCCACAAGGTAGATCAGTCCGACCAGGATGATAAACAGCGGCATCTGCATGGCATAAGCCACACCAGCCACAAATCCTCCCAATGCCAGAGAACCGGTGTCTCCCATAAATACCTTGGCAGGATATACATTAAACAGAAGGAATCCCATAAGACTGCCCACAACTGCACAGGTGATAGTTCCACACCACTTTTCATTCCAAGGGAAACCACCGTAAAGAATACTGCCACGATCAGGGTAACACTGGAAGCCAGTCCGTCAAGTCCATCCGTAAAATTGACTCCGTTTACTGTACCGATCACCGCAAAGAACAGTACCGGAACCGCAAACCATCCCAGGTTCAGATAATGTCCGCTCCAGAACGGGATCTTCATAGTCAGGGATACGTTGGAATAATTTACAAGATAAAAAGCAAATACAGCTGTCACAACGATCTGCAGTGCCATTTTCTGCCATGGCAGAAGTCCGTCAGAACGCTTCAGGACTACCTTCAGATAATCATCCAGAAATCCGATCAGTCCAAATCCCAGTGTCAGGAAAAGTACCGATGATCATCGGATAATCTCTGATATAAAACAGTGATGTTACAGTTGTTGCAATGAGAAAGATCACTCCACCCATAGTAGGGGTACCGTTCTTTTTCAGGTGAGACTGCACACCCAGCTCTCTCTCTGTCTGTCCCATTTTAAGTCTTCTTAAAAAAGGGATAACAATCGGTCTTAATACAAGGCTGATCGCAAATGAGATCAGCACAGGGATCACAACATGAAACTCCATCCTCACACCTCTAATTCTTTCGTTTTTTTATACTTCTTCAACAGTATAAGGCTTTTATCCTCATTAATCAACCCCATCTGCCCGGTTTTCCCCGGATGGAGTTTCCGTAACTGTCCTCTCGATTCCAAGATAGGGAAGTACATTTTCAAAAATACTGCGTACAACCGGTGCGGCAATGATCCCGCCATAATACATACCCTGCGGTGCATAGATGATACAAAGAGCCAGGACCTTCGGATCCTCTGCCGGGGCAAACCCCAGGAATGAAGAAATATATCTGCCGGAGCCTCTGGGCAGTGTCTGAGAGGTAGCTGTTTTTCCCCCAATAGAAAACCCCTTGATCCCGGCATTTTTTCCGGAGCCTTCTGAAACTACAGTTTCCAGGATCGTACGTACTGTCCGGGAAGTCTCACCGGACACGATCCCGCTTTCCATCGGATATTCCAGTGTCCGCACCTTTGTTCCGTCCGCACTTTCCACGCTGATCCCAAAATGAGGTGTGATCCGGTTTCCGCCATTGATGATCCCACTGACGGTTGTTGCAAGCTGGATCGGTGTGATCTGAAACGACTGGCCAAAGGATACCGTGGCAAGCCTCCACCTCCCCCATAGTTTTTGGGGTTATGGCATGATCGTTCCTGCCTCCTCCCGGAAGATCTATTCCTGTTTTTTTAAAAGTCCGAACTT
>ENA-OQIR01000232-OQIR01000232.1-human-gut-metagenome-genome-assembly--contig:-NODE-232-length-26379-cov-2.831975_pt1 | contig 26379 bp, 39 predicted proteins | sample MGYA00242580_ERZ504745 | MGnify/ENA primary metagenome ERZ504745 (study PRJEB26092, sample SAMD00036214) | human gut metagenome | host: Homo sapiens | study: EMG produced TPA metagenomics assembly of...
GCCGACCAAGGCCACGCTGGTCACCGCCGCCGAAACCGCCGGCATCAAGGAAGGCGACAACCCGCACGTCTGGTTCTCCGCCAAGGTGCGTTCCAACACCGCCGACGCCATCACCGCCGCCTACCAGAAGGCCGACCCGAGCCACAAGGACGACTACGCCAAGCTCAACAAAGAATGGCACGCCAAGGAAGACCAGCTTGAGTCCAAGATCAAGGAGACTTCCGCCAAGACCGAGGGCCTGCCGTACGCCGCCACCGAATCCGTGGCTGGTACCTGGCCGACGACCTCAAGATGACCGACGCCACTCCGAAGGGCTACGCCCAGGCCTCCGCCAACGAGAGCGAGCCGACCCCGGCCGACATCAAGGACTTCCAGGACACCCTGAAGGCCGGCTTCATCAAGATGTTCGTCTTCAACAGCCAGGAAGCAAACTCCACTACTGACCAGATCACCGGTGCCGCCAAGGACGCCAACGTGCCGATCGTGGAGCTCGCCGAGCAGATGCCGAAGCAGTACACCAACCTGCTCGACTGGATGAGCGCACTGGTCGACCAGTTCGCCGCCGCCGTGAAGTAATGCGGCAGTAGCCGTCAATCCGCAACAGCGATAAGGGGAATAATCAAGTCAGATAGCGAGGCGTTGTCTAGGGGAGAACAGAACACTTCGCTATCAGGGATAGGCTCCTTATATATCAGGGTGCTTCGGGGATGTCCCGAGGCACCCTTTGCGTTAGGGTGAATAGTTAGGAAACGGTAAGAAAAATAGTGGAACTATGGATTTTCCAAGGTTCAGCGGCAACAATATGCCCTTGAAAAGTCACATACGGAAACAGGCGAATGAGCGAGAACACTAGTAATACCACCACAGTGAAACCCAATTTCAAGCTTTGGGCCAAAAAGGTCGAAGCCAATGAAGTCACGCCCCAACACCCCACAAGCCCTTCCCGGCTGGGTGTACGGCGTGCTCTTCGTTATCTTCGACATCATTGTCGTGACGGCGCTCGAAGTGGGCGTTTCGTCCAGCTCCACCCGTGTGCAGCTGTCCAGTCCGACCGTCGGATTCGGCTTCGTGAGCAAGATGTGGACCGACGGCAATTTCGTATTCGTGCTCAACGTGATACTTGTCGCGTTGCTGTACCTCATGTTGCTGATGCTGTTCAACCGGTTCTGGACGGCAAGCATCGTGATTCTCGCGGTCGGAATCATCGTGGCCGCCATCGAACATTTCAAGGTCGAGATCCGTTACGAGGCCATTCTGCCCGCCGATCTAGGCTTCCTTGGCTCGAACACCGGCAACATGCTCACCTTCATTCCGGCCGTGCGCATGTGACCATCCTCGTGGCACTCGGCGCGTTCGCCGTACTGCTCGCGCTGATTCTGGTGCTGCGTCATTTCGATGGGCGCAAAGGTCGCATGATTCGTACGGATAACCTGAGCCTGAACCTCACCTCCCGTCTGATTCTTCTGCTGCTGCCGATTCTGGTGTTCGCGTTGTACTGCATTCATGTGAGCACCACCGATTCGCTGGCCAACAAGTTCTCCCGCGCCTTGGGAGACACGCCATCCATGTGGGATTCCGTGTATGACGCGCAGCGCAATGGTCCGCTCGTGGCCTTCACCCGCCAGCTCAACCCGAAGATCATGGACAAGCCGAGCAACTACTCCGAGGAGACCATGAAGAAGGTCGCCGCTCGCTATCAGAAGGAAGCGGAGACAATCAACGCCTCCCGCACCAACAACCTCACTGATTCGACAGTGGTGTACGTGTTGTCCGAATCCTTCTCTGACCCGAGCCGCGTGCCGGGACTGAAGACCAATAAGGATTCGATGCCCAACATCCGCAAGATCAAGGCGGGCACCACCTCCGGCCTGATGCTCTCCTCCGGCTACGGCGGAGGTACGGCCAATCTCGAATACATGGGACTTTCCGGCCTGAGCATGGCCAATTTCGAGTCCTCCCTGTCCAGCCCGTACCAGCAGCTGGTCCCGAGCCAGCATTGGACTCCCACCATCAACCAGCTGTGGGGCGCGCCCGTCAACTCGCTCGGCTACCACCCGTACGAATCCAGCATGTACTCGCGTGCCACGAACTACAAGAAGTTCGGCTTCTCGCACTTCTACACGTTGACCGGTCCGGACGTGATCAAGTATCAGGACAAGATCGACGAGTCGCCGTACGTCTCTGATAAGTCTTCCTATGATTCTGCGTTGGAAGGCATCAAGTCCGGCAAGACGAACAAGTTCATTCAGATCATTACCATGCAGAATCACATGCCCTACCACGAGTGGTATGAGAATAACGACTACACCGCCGAATCCACCACGGGTACGCCGCTGGGTGATGATGAACAGCAGTCGATTGAGACCTATCAAAAGGGTGTGGAGATTACCGATCAGGCCACTCAGGAGTTCCTGAATGAACTGGATGCGCTGGATAAGCCCGTCACCGTGGTGTTCTATGGCGACCACTTGCCGGGCATCTACTCGTCCGCCAGCGAGGATGACAACAACTCCTTGGCCCTGCACCTGACCGATTACTTCATCTGGTCGAATAAGGCTTCCAGCTCCCAAGGCAATAAGGCAAGCGATGCAGCCTACTCCTCGCCGAACTTCTTCGTGGCGCAGGCCGCCGATCACATGAACGCCAAGGTCAGCCCGTATCTGGCGTTCCTGACCGAAATGCATTCCAAGATCGCCGCCATGGAACCGCCTGTGGTCAACAAGATCCAAGCTGGGATCGTATCCCCGAAGGCCAGAACATCTATCTTGATCAGAACGGCAACCCGATGTCCACCGATGACTTCGACAAGGAAACCAAGCAGTTGCTTGCCGACTACAAGCTCATCCAATACGACATCACCGCCGGCAAAAACTACCTCAAAGACACGGACTTTATGACGCTGCCGTAAAGCAGACAGCCTAGTAGCTGTCTGTAGGCAGCGTGCGAGCCGACAGACGAGCCAGCAAGGCGCGGGGCGTAGCCCGTCCAAAATTGCAGTAGCGCTGCCGTAAAGCAGGGGGTGCTTTCATGACGAACCAGACTTTCGAACAACTGAAGAAGACTTACGAATCCGGTCGTACCCGGCCGCTGGCATGGCGCCGCGCGCAGCTGAACGCACTACGCCGTCTGGTTACGGAGAACCGTGATGCCTTTGTCTCCTCGGCTATGGCTGACTTGGGCAAGCCCGCGGCTGAAACCGTGCTCATGGAACTGAACCTGGTGGCTGGTGAAGCACAGTTCGTGCGCAATCGTCTGAGCCTTTGGACCGCCCGGCATCCCAAAGCGATGCATTGGATGTTGCAGCCGGCTGCCGGATGGACGATTGCCGAGCCCAAAGGCGTGGTGCTCATCATTTCACCGTGGAATTATCCGGTGCTGCTGGCCTTGGAACCAATGCTGATGCGCTCGCTGCCGGTAACGCCGTCTGCTTGAAACCGTCCGAGCTTTCACCGAATACGTCCAAGCTCCTTGCTGAGTTGGTGCCGCAATACCTTGACTCCGAGGCCGTGCGCGTGTCGAAGGCGGGCCCAAGGAAACCGGCGAACTGCTGAAATGCCCGTTCAACCACATCTTCTATACCGGTGGCGGCCACGTCGGCAAAATCGTCATGCGCGCGGCGGCCGAGCATCTGACGCCGGTCACGCTGGAACTCGGCGGCAAGTCGCCATGCTTTGTGGATCGCACTGCGGACATCAATGTGGCTGCACGCCGCATTGCGTGGGGCAAATTCACCAATGCCGGGCAGACTTGCGTGGCACCCGACTATGTGCTCGCCACGCCGGATGTGGCCGAGGCTCTGGCCGAGCGCATCGCCGTAGCCATCACCGAATTCTATGGCGAAGATCCGAAGGCCTCGCCTGATTTTGGTCGTATTATCAACGATCGTCATTTTGAACGACTGTGCAAGCTATTGCCGGTCGGCACCGTGCCGCCTGAGGAGCCGAGCTCGCCGCTGGTGCAGGTGGCATCGGCGGTAGGCGCGGCCATGGATATGGTTGGGCGGCGCTTCAATGCCGTGACTACTGGGCGCGGTGGCGCGGGGGAGATGGCCGGCAGCGCGAACAATGCGGCGAAGCCGACGGCCGGTTCGAATATGGCAGCCGCTGATGATGGTGCGACTGCCTCGGCGCTGTTGAGCCGAGCGAGATTCACAAGGTGCCCGGCGTGTTCGACCTGGCCGGTCGAATCGTTTGCGGCGGCAAGGTCGATCGTGCCGCCCGGTATATCGCGCCTACCGTGCTGTACGGTACGTCGCCAGATGCGCCAGTAATGAAGGAGGAGTTTTTCGGGCCGATTCTGCCGATTCTGGTGGTCGAGGATGCCGAGTCCGCAATCCGATTCATCAACAAGCGGTCCCGGCCGTTGGCTGCATATGTGTTCTCGCGCGATCACGAGGTTCGGCTGACTTTCGAACGTCAGACCAGCTCCGGAGCCTTGGGATATTCGCTGCCGTTGGGCCATCTGCTGTCCAGCCGGTTGCCGTTCGGTGGCGTGGGCGCGTCCGGCATCGGCACCTACCACGCAAAGCAGGCTTCCTCACCTTCAGCCACGTCAAAACCGTGGTTACCAAGCCGCAGTTCCCCGACACTCTGCGCCTCGTGTACCCGCCCTTCAATGAAGCCAAGGCCAAACTGTTCGACATCATCGCCAAATTCAGCTAGCGTGATATCGCTCGCTGATATTGGGTGATGGCGTTGTCATAGTGACGTTCGCTGTCCCGGTAATTACGTCAATCGATTGATTCGTGTACCGGGCCAGATTTTTCTGTCCTAGTATTTGATTTCGGGTCATTTTTGCTTACCGGGACAAAACTGACGCCGGAAGTATCGTCCGCGTATTACGAAAATGGCGGAATAGTGCGGTTTCGTATGGAAGGGAATTTCAAATATTCCTATATTCGAGGGGTTCAGCTGTCCTGGTTTGCGAAAAAGAGCCGAAATCGGCTACCGGGACAGAAAAATCTGGCCCGGTAGCCACGTCAATCGATTGACATGTCTGCCAGGCCAAAAATATGCAGCAGATGCGCCGCTTCTGTTACTTCAGGCTTTGAAGCCGATGTCGTGGCGGTAAAACAGTCCGCGCAGCTCGAGCTTGTCGATGATTGCGTAGACCTTGTCCTGGGCGGACTTGATGTCCGGAGCGGAGGTTTCGACGAGCAGCACGCGGCCAGAGTTGGCCACAAGGTTACCGTGCTCGTCAGAGGCGACGCCGGCGTAGTAGACGTGCGAATCCTCGTCGACTTCGATTTCGGGCACACGGGCACCCTTGATGACGTTCTCCGGGTAGCCGTTGGAGGCGATGACCACGCCGAGGGTGGCGTTGGACTCATCCAGGTGAATTCGGGGGTTTCGCCGTCGAGAATGGCGGAGATGCCGGCACCGAGGTCGGAGGTGAGCTTCGGGAGCACGACTTCGGTTTCCGGGTCGCCGAAGCGGGCGTTGAATTCGATGACCTTCGGGCCGTCGGCGGTGGCGATCAGACCGGCGTACAGGATACCGGTGAATGGCGTACCTTCCTCGGCCATGCCTTCGACGGTGGGGCGCACGATTTTCTCGATGGCCTCGTCGACCACGGACTGCGGAATCTGCGGCACCGGGCTGTAGGCACCCATGCCACCGGTGTTCGGACCCTCGTCGCCATCGTGGGCGCGCTTGTGATCCTGGGAGATGGGCATCGGCCAGAAATCGGTGCCGTTGACAAAGCTCATCAGGGAGAATTCCTGGCCGTCCAGGAAGTCCTCGATAACGACCTTGGCACCGGCGGAGCCGAAGCGATGGTCGATGAAGATGTCTTCGAGTGCGCGCTGGGCGGTGTGCTCGTCCATGGCCACGGTCACGCCCTTGCCTGCCGCCAGACCGTCGGCCTTGATGACAATCGGGGCACCGTGCTCGTGTACGTAGTCCTGCGCCATCTCGAGATCGCTGAAGGTCTTGTATTGGGCGGTCGGGATGTTGTGTCGGTCCATGAGCTGCTTGGCGAAGTCCTTGGAGCTTCAATCTGGGCGGCGGCCTTGGACGGGCCGAACGCTTGATGCCGGCGGCGGCGAAATCGTCCACGATGCCTTCGATCAGCGGGACTTCCGGGCCTACGAACACCCAGTCATAACCATTGTTCTTCACGAATTCGATAAGTGCGGCGTGATTCGACTGGCTCAGCTGCGTGGTGTGGATGCCGTCCTTGAGCATGCCCGGGTTGCCGGGAGCCACGGTGACTTCGTCGATGCTCGGTGCCTTGAGCAGCGTGTAGGCAATGGTGTGCTCGCGCGCGCCGGAGCCGATAACCAATACTTTCTGACCCATGTTGTTCCTTTCCTGCGGAAAGCGAGTTACTTCAGTACGATTTGCGTGCCGGTGGTGTCGGCTGCGATCTGGCCGAGCACGTAGGCGGGCTCGTTGTTGTCGGCGAGCAGCTTCAGCGCCTCGTCCTTGCGAGCGGGGTCGATGGCCAGCACCATGCCGATGCCCATGTTGAAGATGTTGTACATCTCCTTATGATCGATGTTGCCGGCCTTCTCCAGCACGTCGAAGATCGGGAGCACGGGCCAGGTGCCGAGCTCGATTTCGGCGGCCAAGCCGTCCGGAATCATGCGCGGGATGTTCTCGATGAAGCCGCCGCCGGTGATATGGGCGACGCCCTTGACCACGCCCGCCTTGAACAGGGGAGAGAGGGCCTTGACGTAGATCTTGGTCGGGGTGAGCAGCACGTCGCCGAGCTTTTCGCCGCCCAGCTCGTCGAGTTCGGTGTCCACGGTGTAGCCGGCCTGCTCGAACAGGGCCTTGCGCACCAGGGAGAAGCCATTGGAGTGTACGCCGGTGGAGGCAGGCCGATGAGCACGTCGCCTTCAGCGATGGTGGAACCGTCCACGATGGCGGACTTTCGGCAACGCCGACCGAGAATCCGGCGAGATCGTATTCGTCTTCGTCGTACATGCCCGGCATTTCGGCGGTTTCGCCGCCGACCAGCGCGGAACCGGCCTGTACACAGCCGTCGGCCACACCGGCCACGACCTGCTCAAGCAGTGCCGGGTCGTTCTTGCCGCAGGCGATGTAGTCAAGGAAGAACAACGGCTCGGCGCCCTGGGCGGCGATGTCGTTGACGCACATGGCCACGCAGTCGATGCCGATGGTGTCGTGCTTATTGGCCAGCTTGGCGACCATGAGCTTGGTGCCCACGCCGTCGGTGCCGGAGATGAGAACCGGCTCCTTGTAGCCCAAGGAGGCCAGATCGAACAGGCCGCCGAAGCCGCCGATGCCGCCGACCACGCCGGGGCGGTTCGTGCGGGCCACGTGCGACTTGATGCGCTTGACGACTTCGTACCCGGCTTCGACGCTCACGCCGGCGTTCTCATATGCTTTTGGCATTTGGTTGGCCTTTCTACTTATTTTGGCTCCCCTCTGGAGGGGAGCTGTCGGCAAAGCCGACTGAGGGGAGGCAAGCGCCTCTGGTTCAAAGAATTGTTATTGAGTGGATTGGTGGTGAGCTATTCGGCATCCGGCTGCACGGTGTTGTACTCGTTGCCGATGTACTTGCTCTTGTACAGCGCGAATTCAGGCAGACGCACACGGTCCTCGGGCGTGAGGGACTTCAGGAAGTCGGCCTCGTAGTCGTCGAGCGCAGTGGGGTAGTCGCCGTTGAAGTAGCGACGCACAGGCCACCGTATGGGGCGTCGGCGTTCAGTCCGATGGATTCGACCAGACCGTCGAGCGAAAGGTAGGCCAAGGAATCCGCGCCGATGTATTCACGGATTTCCTCCACGCTCATCTTGGCTGCGATGAGTTCCTTGGTGGTGGAGATATCAATGCCATAGAAGCAGGGGTACTTCAGCGGCGGGGAGCTGATGCGCATATGCACTTCAGCGGCGCCGGCTTCCTTGAGCAGCTGCACGATGCGCTTGGACGTGGTGCCGCGCACGATGGAATCATCGATGACGATAACGCGCTTGCCTTTAACCACGCTGCGCACAGCAGAGAGCTTCATACGCACACCCTGCTCGCGCAGTTCTTGCGTGGGCTGAATGAAGGTGCGGGCCACATACTGGTTTTTGATTAGACCCATTTCGTTGGGCAGGCCTGCTGCTTCCGCATAGCCGGATGCGGCGGACAATGAGGAGTTCGGCACGCCGATAACCATATCGGCCTCCACCGGGGATTCGGCGGCGAGACGTGCGCCCATGCGCTTGCGGGCGGAGTGCACGTTGACGCATAGATATCGGAATCCGGGCGGGCGAAGTAGATGTACTCCATCGAGCAGATGGCCAGCTGCGTGTTGTTGGTGTACTGCACGATCTTGTAGCGTGATCGTTGACCACCACGATTTCACCCGGGCGAATGTTGCGCACCAGCTCGGCGCGACGACATCCAGTGCGCAGGTTTCGGAGGCGAGCACGTAGGCGCCGTTCTTCATCTTGCCGAGGGAGAGCGGGCGGAAGCCGTTCGGGTCGAGTGCGCCGATCATGGCGTCTTCGGTCATCAGCAGGTAGGCGAAACCGCCATGCACCGTGTTGAGCGCTTCCTTGAGCTTGTCCATAAAGGTGCGCTGCATCGAACGGCGAATCAAGTGCATCAGCACTTCGGTGTCGGAGTTCGAATGGAAGATGGCGCCTTCGTCTTCAAGCTTGCGGCGCAGTGACGGGCAGTTCGTCAGGTTGCCGTTATGGCACAGAGCCACGTCGCCGTCATGGAAGCGGAAGATGAACGGCTGGATGTTGTCCGTGGTGCCCGAGCCGGCCGTTGCGTAACGCACGTGGCCGATGGCGCAATTGCCCTTCAGTCGTTCGATTTCGCGCTCATCGCCGAACACCTGGGTGAGCAGGCCGAGTCCGCGATGACCGATGAGATGACCGTTATCGTTGGAGACGATGCCGGCACCTTCCTGACCGCGATGCTGCAGCGCGTGCAGGCCAAAATAGGTGAGTCGTGAGGCGTCGGGGTGGCCCCATACGCCGAAGATGCCACATTCCTCGTGAATGTCTTCGAGTTCAGCCGACAAGCCAAAGCTCCTTTTTCAAACAGGGGATTAACTATCTATCAACCCTACCAATCGGCGGCTACATCGCGTGTTGTGGGGTGGTGGAACTTGTTGGGGTTTGCGGACGCGGTTTAAGCACCAGATCAGTCAAGTATGAATAGTGGCTTAGGATTTTGGCCTTTCGCTGTTTGTGGTGGGTGGTTGTGGTGTGGGGTGATGCCGACGGGTAGGTTGGAAGCATGGATACCTCTTACCTGTTCACCGCCGCATTACCTGGTGCTCCACTTTGTGCTCAAGCGTGATACCGAATTGTCGGTGTGACGTGATCGGTTGACTTTCGTCAACGCAATTTGAAAGGCTCCGACGGTATTATCCGTCGGAGCCTTTCGTCGTATGAATCCGGTGCTTGTTTTTCGGCTTCGTCTCAGTGCCTGAAATGGCTGAAGAACTCGATGGTCTCGGGATCCTGCGACTCGTCCATCACCTCAGCGGGTGTGCCGTTCTCGGCGATGACGCCGTGACGGAGCAGTACGATGCGGTCGGCCGCTTCGTGGGCGAAGCTCATTTCGTGCGTGGCCATGAGGATTGTGGTGCCTTGGGCCTTTAACTCGGCAACCATGTTGAGCACTTCGCCGACCAGCATCGGATCAAGAGCGGATGTGATCTCGTCAAGCAGCAGCAGTTCCGGGTCGGTCATCAGTGCGCGCGCAATCGCCACGCGCTGCTGCTGGCCGCCAGAGAGCTGATCGGGTAGGCACTGGCTTTATCGCGCATGCCGATGCGTTCAAGCAGTTCCATAGCGCGGGTTTCGGCGCGATCCTTGCTCCAGTGGTGAACCTTGATTGCGGCAAGGGTCACGTTCCTGAGCACCGACATGTGGGGGAAGAGGTTGAACTGCTGGAACACCACGCCGATACGTGCGCGAATCTTGTCCTGGTCGGCACGCGGTCGGTGATATCGGTATTGCCCAGCCAAATCTGGCCGTCATCGACCTGTTCAAGCAGGTTGACGCATTTCATCAATGTGGATTTGCCTGAACCGGAAGGCCCCAGCAAAGCCACCACCTCATGTTGGTGAATGTCAAAGGAAATGCCACGCAGCACCTGCGTGTTTCCAAAGGATTTGCGCACGTCATCAAGACGCAGCACCGTCTTGTTGCTCACGGGGGAGTCACTCGCCTCGGTGTTGATATTGGTTATTTCGCTCATACCGTTCCTCCGCTGAGTTCGCGCTTACGCAGACGTTCCGTGTACCAGTCGTTCAGCAGGATGAACGGCACGCTCATCAGGATGAACAGCAGGCTGGCGACCACATACGGCGTGAAGTTGTAGGTGCTGGCCACGTCGATCTGTGCGGCGCGCACGGCATCCACCGCACCCAACACGGAAATCAGGCCGACGTCCTTTTGCATGGAGATGAAGTCATTCATCAGTGCGGGCGCCACTTTGCGCAATGCCTGAGGAATGACGATCAGTCGGGTCGTCTGGCCGGAGGTCAGGCCCAACGAGCGGGCCGAGGCTCGCTGAGAAGGATGTACGTCGTTAAAACCGGCACGCAGCACCTCGGAGACATAGGCGCTGTATCCCATTACCACTGCAATGGTGCCGAGTACCGAGGGATCGATACGGCCGAACAAGCCTAGGCCGGGAATGCCGAAACCGATTAGATACAGCACGACGATAATAGGCACGCCGCGCATCACAGTCGTGTAGATCAATGCCAGGATACGCAGCGGGAACAGAATAGGGGAGCGGCTGGTGCGCACCAATGCGATCAGCGTGCTTAGAATCGCCACGCCGACCACTGCGACGAGCAGAACGCGGATGTTGAGCCATAGGCCGTCAAGCACATGGGGAAACGATTTGACGAAGTATTCGCCGGAGAAGAAGGTCTCCTTGACTCGTGGCCAGCCGGGGGAGAGCTTCAAGCCGATGACGATGACCACCACGAACACAATGGTGCTGATCAGACTGGTAATCGTCGATTGAATTTGCTGATGAACACGATATTGGCGTCGTTCGAGCTCGACCTGACTTACCTCGTGTCCGTCAGGGGCATTGTGCTGCCTGGTTTCGGTTGGTGCTGCGGTCATGTGATGAATGTCGCTCGCTTCCTGAATGCCGGGATGGCCGGGTGCCACAGGAAAATTCCCGCAGCGCCCGGCCAAGGTGTTGTGACCTTATGATGTAAGCCTACTTCACTTACTTCTTCAGTTCGGTCAGGTCGGTGGTGTACTCGGCCAGCCACTTGTCCTGAAGCTTCTTGATGGTGCCGTCGGCGTTCAGGTCATCCACTGCCTTGGTCACGGCTGCAGTCAGCTTGGAATCCTTCGGCAGCACGATGCCCATGCCGCTCTTGTCTTCGGAGTCAGGCAGACGGCCGAGCACCTTGGCGTCCTTGACCTGCTCGGACTGCACCATGTACACGCATTCCACGGTGCTGGTGACCAGTGCGTCGATCTGACCGGCGTCAAGTGCCTGAGCCAGTGCGGCATCATCATTGAACGTCTGGATGTCGTCCTTGATGTTCGCCTTGGCGTAGTCGTAGGCAAGGGTGCCGACCATGACGCCCACGGTCGCATCCTTCAGATCGGATACCTTGGTGGCGTTGGCGAACTTGCTGTCTTTCTTGACCACGACGGACTGGCTGTCGTTGTAGTAGCTGGACGAGAAGTCAACGGCCTTCTTGCGCTCGTCGGTGATGCCGAACTGCTGGATGTTGAAATCCCAGTCCTTGGCGCCGGGAGCGATGGCGGTGTCGAATGCGGTGCGGGTCCACACCACGTCGCTCTTCTTGAAACCGAGCTTGTCGGCCACTGCGTAGGCGACGGCCGCCTCGTAGCCCTCACCGCTTTCCGGCTTGTCGTTCATAACCCACGGCTCGTAGGCCGGCTGTCCGGTGGCGATGGTCAGCTTGCCCGGCTTGTACGTCTGCTGGGTGATGTCGTCCGAATCGGTGGAATTGGATGCGGTGGACTGGCCGGAACCGCAGGCTGCGGTGAACGACAGAGCAGGATGCTGACGGTGGCCGCAATGGTACGGACGATGTGTCGCTTATTGAACATGGGTTTCCTCTCCTCAAGTGTTCGTCATGCACACGGTTCAAACCGTGCTTGATGCATTCGCGCCAATTGTATGGCTATTGGGTTACAAAACATCGATATTTTCGGATGCTGGCTATCGCCATTGCTTATGGCCGACTAGAGCCGCGCAATCTGGCGCGTAAGCGGACGGATATCTCATATTGGCGCAGAGCGAAATGGCGTTCACTGTTCGAGTGTGAAGCCGTCGAATACGAATCCCGGACTGACCACACAGGAGACCAGCGCATCGCCCTGGCCTGGCACTGTGCGCTGCCAGACGCCAGCCGGTACGACCGCATGTCCCGATACGGTTACGTCGCCTGATCGGTGGTGATGCCGGAACCCAAGGTGATTACGGTTCGCTTGGATTCGTCGGATTCCGGAGTCTCGTCGCTGCCGCCGAGCTCCAGTTTGACCGATGCCGGGCCATGCCACAGCCAGACCTCATCCGCATCGACCTTATGCCAGGCGCTGGCATCTCCCTCGGGCAGCAGGAAGTAAATCAGTGACGATAGCGGTCGGCTTGAGGCTCATCCGTGTGCGGGGATTGCCAGTCACGCGTGTACCAGCCGCCTTCGGGGTGGGTTTCCAGTCCAAGGCGTTCCACTATGGACCGGGCGTATGGACTCATGTCTTGCAAAGCGACGCTCATAATGAGATCTCCTGTTCTTGGCGGGTTTGCTGGTTTTTGGCTTCTTGATATCAGGTCAGGTCAGCGGTGTCACCAGGCGTTGTTGTAGGCTTCGCGCCCGGATATCACCGTGGCTCGGTTCGTGCCTGCGCCGTGCCTCACCAGTGTTTCCAGCGTTTCTTCGATGCCGGCCGGAGATGATGTGTCGACGGGGATGTCGAAGAACGCGAAATCAGCCAATGCGCCCGCGTTGATTTGTCCAATGCGGTTGCGGCCCACGTGCATGCCCATGGAGGCGGCGCCGCCCAGCGTCATCATACGAATCAGGCGATGTGTCAGATCGTCGCTGGCATAGCCTTGTTCGCGGGCCAGGTCGTAAAGCATCGACACATCATCAAGCAGATCGAGGGTCGGCGTGCTGGAGAGCGAATCGGTGCCCACGCTTACCAGATTGCCTTCCTCGAGGTATTCGCGCACCGGTGCATCTTTGCCGGTGTTGGTAATGCGATTCGATCGGGGGCACAAGGCCACGCCCACGCCGCGCTGACGTAGAATACGCCGATCCTCGCCATTGGCCCACACGCCGTGTGCAATGTGCACATCCGGTCCAAGCGAGCCAAGCTGATCGACGAACTGGATGGCGGAGGCGCCTTTGCCCACTTCCTTGAGCTGCCGGTAGCTTTCCCAATCGTGGTCACTCCAGTCGGCCGCCGAATAAGTGGTGAGCACCGGCGGATAAGTGCCGGCCTCGAGCGGGGTCTCCGCCAGATGGATATGCAGTCGCATGTTCAGCTGACGAGCAATGTCTGGAAGATCAACGAACGGTTCGGACTCCAGCGTATACGGAGCATGCGGCTGATGCCGAGGTTTGGCAGCTGCTCCTCGTTCATCCGGCGCAACTGCCGGATGAGCTCAGTGCGGCCCTTTTCCATCCATTCGGCGTTGTGCCAGCCATTACCTCCCAATAAGCGATGCCGTGCATGCCCTGCGAAGCCAGCGCGCCGGCGGCGTCCAAATCGGTGACGATGTCTGCGGCGGCCGTCGTTCCCGATTCGACCATCTGGCGAGCGCCGTCCTCGGCCCACTGCTTCCATGGCTGGGTCTTCTGCGCCTCGGCGTACACCTCGTTGAATGCCAGTTCCCAGGCGCGGAACCGATCGTAGGTGCCTTGCCCGACCTGCACCATGCCGCTGTACTGCAGATGAGTGTGCGCGTTGATCAATCCGGGGGTGAGCACCCCATCCCAATGCCGTTCATGGATGGTGCCGTGAGCCGTCATTTCCTGCTTCAGCGCCTTCAGCACCCAGCGGCGTTTACCTACATGAACCACGCGGTCGCCATGTATGGCAACTGCGCCATCGATGATGACGGGGCCCGTCACGGGATGATGAGTTTGGCGGAATACAGTGTCACATCATCGATAAGCTCGGTATCGACGGTCGGCCAGGTGTTGTCGGTCATATTCTCCTCGCTGCGTTGTGTTCGGTGCCGTGTCTATGGCTATCGGTCGGCGTTCTCTCGGTCGTTTTCCGCGAATCTGGTCAGTCGCCAATTGTAGCCGTTGTCCTCCACGGCATGGCTGGCTCGGTATCCGCGCGCCTTGAGCGCGCTGGCGGCGATGCGCTGGTCGGTCGCTGCGTCAAGTCTGATAAGCGTGTGATCCAGTGTGCTCGATGTTCCAGAAGATATGCGACGGCGCTGGCCTGTACGGCGAAGCTCAGATCCATGATCTCGATTGGATTGCCGCCTCCCACCGTGTAGTTCACGCCATCGCCGTCGGCGATTAGCGTGAGCGTTGGTCCGTCGGGAACATTGAGTTGCACGGTGTCCCTGTTGACCTGTGGGGTGAAGTCGCTTACCTCGTCCAAGGCGATTTCGTTGGCGATGCCGCCGATCACTGCGAGCGCCGCGCCTCGTGCATTGCGCGCATGTGCTCAAGTGTGACCGTATGTCTCACGCCAGTGGCGGACACCACCATATCCGCGCAGGGGAGTGCCTCGTCAATGTCTTGTGCGGCGAAGCCGTCGAACACCGCTTTGAGTGAAGCCACTGGATCGATATCGCAGATGGTGACTTCGGCGCCAAGCGCGCGAATGCGCCGTGCGAAGCTTGGCCGACCGGGCCGTAGCCGATGACGGTGACGTTCTTACCGTCGAATGCATGCTCGCCGAGAATGCGCTGCATGGTGGTCACGCATGTCTCCCCAGTGCCGTGGGCGTTGTCGAATCCGGTTTTCAGCACACTGTCGTTAACGGCTACGACCGGGTAGGTGAGGGCTCCCGCTTCCTGCATCTGCTGGAACGCGCGTACGCCGCTGGTCGTTTCCTCGGCCACTCCAATGAGGTTCGCCGTGAGTTCGGGGCGTTCGAGCGAAGCGAGACGGGCGAAGCTGGCACCATCGTCGATGATGATGTCCGGCTGTATTTCGTCCAGCAGGTGCAGGGCCGCCTCGTGCGCCTGTTCCGCGGTCCAGTCTCGGCTGGATTCGACCGTGATTCCTTCCCGGCGCAGCTGTTCCGCCACTCGGGGATCCGTGGAATCCGGGCCGCAATATACGCCGACGATTGCGCCGGCGGCCTTAAGCTTGCGCAGCAGAATCGCGGTCTTTGGCTCCAGTATCAGACAGACGGCAATACGAATGCCTGAGAAATCGACGCGAGTGGTGAGGCTATCCATGGTGTCGCGTAATACCGGCATGTGCTGTTCCGCGTACTCCATTGCCTCCAGTCCGCTTGCCTTGCGCATATCGGTGATGGAATCGATGCTTTGTGTGCCGTCGCATAGGAATTCCTCGTTGTGCTCGTCGGTCATCGTGGCATCTTCGACGGTCATGCCCCATTGCTGGGCCTGAGACTTGATTTCGGCATGCTTCTGTGCTCCGGAATCGCGAGTCGGGCTCCTGCCAGTGATCGATTCGTTTTCTGGGATCGGGCTGCCGCCCACGCTGCAAAATCGCTGTCTGCTGTAATGCTTTTCTTCATATTCCCCATGGTACGCATGCATGCCGCTGCTCCGCCGCTGCGCGTGTGGCGTGGGTGAAGAGCGTGCTTGGGCGCGTTGCGTGCGTCGACTTCGGCAGCTTCGAACAGGCATGTTGCATCGAACAAATGTTCGACTGTGTTGATATGCTGGTCGGGCCAGCGGTGGTAAGGAGGTGATGGCGATGGGCAGCGGAACGGTATCGACGCAACGCGAGCATACCTATATTGCCATTGATCTCAAGTCCTTCTATGCCTCGGTGGAGTGCGTGGCTCGTGGGCTCGACCCGTTGCCACGCATCTGGTGGTGGCCGATGAAACCCGCACCGATAAGACAATATGTTTGGCGGTCTCACCCTCGCTGAAGAACTATGGCATTCCCGGTCGTGCGCGGCTATTCGAAGTAAAACAGCGCCTGAATGGAGTCAACATCGAGCGCGCGGTCCATGCTCCCGGCGGCGATTAATCGGGGAGTCCTGCGATGCGTGCGACCTGGAACGCTCGCCGGGGCTCAAAGCCTCGATGGTCATCGCCAAGCCGCGCATGGCGCACTATCTGGAAATCAGCGGGCAAATATATGGCATCTACCTCAAATACGCCGCACCCGAGCACATCCATGTCTACTCGATTGACGAGGTGTTCATCGACGCCACGCCATATCTGCGCTCGCTGGGTATGGGGCCGCATGCGATGGCGCGAACCATCGTGCGCGAAATCCTCACCAAACCGGCATCACCGCCACTGCCGGCATCGGCTCCAACATGTATCTGGCCAAAGTCGCCATGGATATCGTCGCCAAGCACATGCCCGCCGACAAGGACGGCGTGCGCGTGGCCGAACTGAATGAAATGTCATATCGTCGGCTGCTTTGGGATCATCGTCCGCTCACCGATTTTTGGCGGGTTGGGCGCGGCTATGCCAAGAAGCTCGAGCATGCCGGACTGATGACCATGGGCGATATCGCCCGATGCTCGGTGGGTCGTGCTTCGGATTACTACAACGAAGACCTGCTGTATCGCATGTTCGGTGTCAATGCCGAACTGCTCATCGACCATGCGTGGGGCTGGGAGCCGTGCGAAATCGCGGATATCCGATCCTATGAGCCAGGTGCGCACAGCATTAGCAGTGGGCAGGTGCTCACCGGCCCCGCCGACTATGCCACGGCCCGGCTGATCACCAAGGAGATGGCTGATGCGCTGGCCCTCGATCTGGTCGATAAAAGCGTGCTGACGAACCGACTGACGCTCGCCGTCGGCTATGACATCGGCAGTCTTGATTCGTCAAAGCTCGATTCGTGCGCTGATTATGCGATGAAACGTGCCGCTGAGCGGGCGGCGAAAAGCTATCAAGGGCCGGTGACCATCGACCGATTTGGGCGCAAGGTGCCCAAGAGCGCGGTCGGGTCGATTGGTTTGGGTGATTTCACCTCGTCGTCGGCACGTATTCGTGAGGCTATGACGATGTTGTACGAGCGCATTGTGGATTCACGCTTGCTTGTGAGGCGGTTGACCGTCATCGCCGATGATGTGGCCACTCCGGAGGAGCTGGCCGCCGGCAAACGCTATGAACAGCTCGACTTGTTCGGTGATGACGGGGCCCAATCGTATGGATCCGATTCCACCAGCGAAAAAGATGGAGAGCATGATATCCAGCGTGCGCTGCTGGATGTGAAACGTAAATTCGGCCGCAACGCCGTCATCAAAGCCATGGACATGGAAGACGGTGCCACCGGTCAGGACCGCAACCGTCAGATCGGAGGCCATCGCGCATGACCCTGCAAGAGACCCGTGCGTACGACGACATCATCAACCTGCCACACCATCAGTCGCGCAAGCATCCGCACATGTCCCGCCACCAGCGGGCCGCGCAGTTCATGCCGTTCGCGGCCCTGACCGGCTACAACCAAGTCATCGAGCAAACAGCAAAAAACGCCGAAACCGCCATCGCTCAGGCCGAAGCCCAAGGCGATACCGATTTCGGCGCTTGACAATCGCTCTCGTTGGAGGAAGTCTCAGATTCGTCAGCCTACGTGACGTTCGAAGCGGTGGAAGCCGGTGATCTTGTCGATTTCGGCCATCGCGTCAGCCGGAATCACAAAGCCCGCGGCCTTCATGTTGTTCTCCAGTTGGCTGGGCTTGGAGGCGCCGGCGATCACACAGCTGATCTCCGGGTGCTGCAGGATCCATGCCATGGAAAGCACCGGCAGGTTCGTGCCGAGCTCGTCGGCCACCTTGCGCAGCTGCTCGACCTTGTCGAGGTTCTCATCGGTCAGCAGATCGTTGATCTGGTGGTCGGACTGCCAGGTGGCGCGCGAGCCGGCCGCAGCGGCTGGCCCTTGCGGTACTTGCCGGTCAGCAGACCCTGCGCGAGCGGGGAGAACGTGGTGATGCCGATGCCGAGCTTGCGGCAGGTGCCCATGATCTCATGCTCGATGTAACGGTCGTTTAGGTTGTACTGCGGCTGAACCACGGTGATCGGGTACAGGTTGTAGCGGTCGATGATGCGCTGGGCCTCTTCAAGGCGAGCCGAACCCCACTCCTCGGAAACGCCATAGTACAGCACCTTGCCTTGGGCGACCAGGTCGCTCATCGCGCGCAAGGTCTCGGTAAGGTCGGTGGTCTCGTCAAAACGGTGGCAGAAGTACATGTCCAGATAATCGGTCTGCATGTTCTTCAGCGTCTGGTCGATGCTCTCGAAAATGTGCTTGCGGGACAGGCCGCGGTCGTTCACGCCTTCGCCGGTGGGGAAGTAGACCTTGCTGGAAATGACCAGTTCCTTACGCGGGTACTGCTTCAGCGTCTTGCCGAGGAAGCGTTCGGCCGCGCCGCCAGAATAGGCGTCCGCGCAGTCGAAGAAGTTGACGCCGGAATCGTAGGCGAGCTTCACGGTCTCCTTGGCCACGTCCTCAGCCGCCGTGCCCTTGAGATCCGTGACCCAGCTGCCAGTGCGACCTCGCTGATCTTCAGTCCCGACTTGCCAACGCTGCGATACTTCATGTGTGCTCCTTGATAATCAATCGTCACCGTCGTCTCTTCATGCCGGCCGTGAACGCTAACAATTCTTATTGAAACAGTTCAACCCCACTTGAACGCAAGTTGGCGGCTATTGCGACACGCCGGTGGTGACTTCGCGGGCGCAACGAATGAAATCATCAATGACGCTCCACCGATACGATGTGGCCGGAACGCCGAACTGAATGGCATATGCGGTATCCGGGCCGCAATCCAGCACGCGCAAAGTACGCAACCGTTCGCCGTCAAGCAGCGCTGGCAGGAACCGCTCCGGGCATAGGCAGGCACCCATGCCGTAATGGCACAGTTCCAGCAGAGTCAGTACGTTATCCGAACGGGCTGTGACTTTCGGCTCAAAACCGGCACGGCGGAACAGCAGATCGGCAATGCGTCCGTCAATATCTTGTGGGCTGCCTAGGAGAAACGGGCAATGCTCCAGTGAGGAAAGGTCACCTGCGGCAATGGCGCGCTCGTCCGGCGCGGTTCTGACGGCATCGACTTGGCCATTCGCCGCGCCACCGGTAGCGGCCAAATCCATCCACAGTGATTGTGCGAGGACCAGCACCATGCGCTCGTTATAGAAATCCATAAGTTCGATGCCGGCCGGTTTCCCGGCGAAGTCCGCCACCGCCAGATCAAGATCGCCGTTCGCCAGCCATTGTTGAATCTGATCGTTGCGGCCCTCAATGAGTTCAACGATGATATTCGGGCAGTCACGTTGCATCGCCTTCACAATCGGGCGGATGATCGCCCGGCTACGCGTGTAGGCAACACCCACGCGCAGCACGCCGGCCTGATCGCCGGCGATGTCGCGCATTTCTTGGCCAAGTGCAGCGCGATCGCGGCGGAATCGCTGCGCATATCGCGCGAACACCGTGCGGCATAGGTCAATTCGAGCGGCACATGGCGTACGAAAAGCGTGCATCCGAGCTCCCGCTCTAGGGCGGCGATGTTCGCACTCAGCGTCTGCTGCGTGATCCCCAACCGTTTCGCCGCCTTGCTGAAGCTATGTTCCGAGGCCACGGCGGCGAAGTATTCGATGCTGAGAAAGTTCATGGCGATACTCCCGTGTGTATGGCGTTTGCGTGGTGTGTGTATGACGTGTCGTGGCGCGAATCAATGCCACAGTATTAAACCTGTAATAGATATCAGTTTAGTCTGTATTTCTCCTGTTATCTTAGGTCATGGCTCGTGCGAATAGCGTTGATGTTTGCGACTGCGGGTCATGAGATGGAATCTGAGATGAGGCTGTAGCCGGAAGAGGAGAGGATCGCATGCTGGAGCGGGCACGATGTTGCTGTTCTGTGCGGTGCTGTTTGCCAGCGTCGCCCTCGGCTGGTCGATTATTCCCGCGCTGTTCGTTGGTGTGCTGCTGTTCATGGGGTATGGGCTGGTTCGCCGGTGCTCGTTGCGCGCGATGGCGAGCCATGCGGCCGGCAGCGTACGGTCCGCGGGGACCGTGGTGGTGGCTTCGTGCTCATCGGCGTACTGACCTCGCTGTGGCGGGCCAGCGGGACCATCGCCTTCATCGTGGCCCATTCGACCGCGGTGATTCACGCCGCCACGGTGATTCCGCTGTCGTTTCTACTGTGCTCGGCGATGTCGGTGCTGGTCGGGTCGTCGTTCGCCAGTGCGGCGACTATGGGCACCATCTGCATGTCGTTGGGATTGTCGATGCAGGCGAACCCGGTGATGCTCGGTGGCGCGATTCTTGCGGGCGTCTATGTGGGCGATCGTTGTTCGCCGGTTTCCACCAGTGCCTTGCTGGTCAAACAGCTTACGCATACGAACCTGTTCAATACTATTGCCCGCATGCTGCGCACGGGTGCGGTGCCGTTTGTGCTGAGTTGTGTGGTATACGTTGCGGCTGCGGTGGTGGAGTGGCTGTGCGCGAGCGGTGGTTCCGGATTTGGTGCGGCTAGTGCGGCTGCTACGGCTGGCTCGGCTGGCTCGGCTAGAGCGGCTGTTTCAACCAACGCAAGCAGCATAACCGATATCGGCGGATTGTTCTCATCGGCCTTCGATTTGCATTGGCTTACCCTAGTTCCAGCATTACTGGTCATCGTGTTGGCGTTGCTGCGTGTGGATGTTCGGCTGCTTATGCTCGCCAGCATTGCCGCCTCGGTCGCGGTATGCGTGGGCGTGCAGCACATGGAATGGGCAGAACTGTTGCGGCTGCTTATTTTCGGTTACCATGCGCAAAATCCGCAGGTGGCCGCACTCCTGGACGGCGGCGGCATCCTCTCCATGCTCACTGTGATGGCCACTGTCTGTATCTCCTCCGCCTACGCCGGCATTTTTGCCGAGACGCGGATGCTTGCTCGGCTGCAGCAGGTCATCGAGATGCTCGGTCATCGCATCGGCGCATGTGGTGCCACCATGATTACCGCGACTTGCGCGGCGGCGCTCGCCTGCAACCAGACCCTCACCATCATGCTCACTCACCAGTTGTGCGGTGGGCTGTACGGCGACGACGAATCCGAACGCTCCGCACAAGCTATCGATTTGGAAGACAGTGCCGTGGTGATCGCTCCGCTGATTCCTTGGTCGATCGCCGGTGCCGTGCCGCTTGCCACCATCAACGCGCCCACACTCAGCCTGGCCGCCGCGACCTTCCTCTACCTGCTGCCGCTCTCGCGGATGCTCGCCTCGCTGTACGCCGCCGCTCGGGATTTCGGACTCGGCATCGATCCCAAAATCAAAACCCGGGACTCGCCATCCCACACCGGCCCAAACCCATGCTCCACATGTTCGCTCATGGTTTCCATCCTAAGTCGGGCGATTGAGCGCACGAGGCAATCAGGCCGAGAACTGTTTGCCGAATTCCGAGAAGAGCTGACGGCGGGCGAAGACGAGCAGGCCGAGCAGCACCAGCAGGGAGACCAGCCCGCTGACCATCACCAGTACATCCCACGGAGCCCAGCCGAGCGGAATGAACGTCAGAGGCATCAGACCAGCGACGATGTCGAACGCCAGATACTTGGCGTACTCGTCAATGGCCTTGGCCCGCAGCACGATAAGCAGCACCACGTCAAAGACCAGCGAAACCAGACACGTGATCGGTATGACGAACATGGTGACGACATGATTCATCGTCGCCACAAACCAGACCAGCGCAATCGCCAGCATGATATAGAAATATCGAAACATGAGGCGAAGCGGCCGCGGCACGTGCAGAATCGCACTATTGATGAACAGCACGCTGATGATCAGCGCGGCCGCCGATGCACTGGCAATCGGTATCGGCCACGAAAACAGATAGCTGAAGAAGCCATGCAGCAGCAAAATCGCGCCGGTTACAAACGTGATGATTTCCACCGCCAAACGCCTCGGACGCAGATAGATCTGCTGCGCGGGGAATGCGGCGGGGGAGGCCTCGCCGCGCAATTCGTTCTGGCAGAGCGGGCAACGGGCCATATCGCCGGTGAAATCGACGGTGCAGGCATCGCAATGCTTCATGCCGACGCTCCTTTCTCCACATGCACGCCAGCGATGTTCATACGGCCGCTGATGCCCTGCGCGGCGAGAATCCGACACAGGTTCTTGATGACGTTCAGATCATGGTAGATGGTGGAGATGCCGATGCTCAGGTCGTCGCCGAACGAGCAGACCGTGAAATTCAGGCTGGCCGGTGTGGTGAGGAAGCTCACCGAACGTACATGGCGCGCGAGTCGTTCGTCCAAGGTGACTCGGCCAAGGTTCGAGACGGTGGTCGTGGTCTCGCGGTCGGCGATGAACCGGGCCAGCTCCAGCACCAGTCCTTGGCAGGGGAGGGCGCAAGACGCAGCACCGGATTCTTTTCCAGCGCAATCATGCGGTTCATATGCGATTCGACGCGCTCGCGACTGGTGGCATGGCCGAGCTGCTCCTGCACATGGCGGGCGATGTCGGCCAACGGCTCATCGGTCAGCAATCCACCCATACCGTTGCCGTGCGCGGTGCGGGCGGCGGACTGCTGGCCGTCGCCGGCTGCGTCTGGGCTTGTTGCGGAAGTTTTCGCGGAGTCCTCATCGGCTTCGATTTCGGCCGGCGTGTACGCCACGTAAGTCATGCCGTAGAAGTTGCGCACGGTCTCCGACCTGAAGAAGGCGCGCAAGTCGACCGGAATATCCACGCGAATCGCGCGATTGCGGGCGCGCGAGGGCATGACGTCGCGAATCGCGCACAGTATCGCGGCGATGAGGTAGGAGGTGAGACTCACTCCGCACTGATGCGCTGCACCAAGCACCTTGCTGGCGCTGACGTGGTATTCCATGAACGTAGCGCGGCCCGGTCGATGGGGCCGGCCAGCCGGTAGATCTTCGTGCCTGGCGCAGCGCCGGCCTTGTCTTTCTCGTAGTATTTGTCGAAGCTGTTTTCGGCTTTGTCGCTATCCGAACCGTCGTAATCCGAAGGCACGCCCGGCACGTCGTATCGCTCGGCGATGTAGGCGTGCAGCAGCGACTTGAACAGGTTGATGGCGCCGCGACCGTCCGAAATGATGTGCGAGACCTCGAGATTGACACGATTGCGGAAATAGCTTACGCGGAACAGCATGCTTTTGGGCCCGTAATGCAGTCGCGAGCATATCGCAGATGTTCCGGCTCCACCAGCGGCCGGCCGTCTGACTGTTCGAGGTAATGCCAGAACATGCCGTTGAGCAGGTGCACGTTGAAACTCGGGAACTGGGCGATGGCATGGTCGAGCGCGTGCTGCAGGATGTCCGGATCGATGCCGTCCGCCAGCTCGGCCGAATAGCGGAACACGGTCTGCGAGGAGCGGCCAGCCTGGGAGGAGTAGAACTTGCCGATGTTGTCTAGTCGGTACCAAGTACGTCTTGCCACGCGTCGCCTCCCTCCGGTGCGTTGGCGGTGGTGCCGGTGCCGGGAGCTGGTTCCAGCGGTGTGCCGTCGAGGAAATGCTCGATGATTCGGTAGGTGGTGGCCACCAGTCCCACGGCCGACGTATTGAGCAGGTAGCCGTGGATGCCATCGTGAATTCGGTAACAGGAGACGTTGTCGTTCACCAATTGCAGGCGACGGGCGTACGCTTCGTCCTCGTCTCTGAGCGGGCAGTATTCGGCGGACAACACCAGCGTGCGCGGCTGATTGCTCAGGTCGTGCGCGGTGAGCGGCGCGAAATACGGATTGGTCAGATCGGCCACGGACGAACGGTACATGTCGATGTAGTCGGCCATGTCCTGTGCGGTGAGGATGTAGTCGGTGCCGTTGGTCCGCACCGATTCGAACGGGCTGGTCTCGGGATTGTAATCGTTGCCGACTACCGGGTAAAGCAGCATCTGCGTGCGCGGCATGAACTCGCCGCGGTCGCGGGCCATGAGCGAGACGGCGGCCGCAAGATTGCCGCCCGCGCTGTCGCCAAACAGCACGATGCTGTCGGGATCCGGTGCTGGGATTGTCTCAGATATATCGCCCCGCCGGCGGGGGCTGTCGGCGCAGCCGACTGGGGGTGATCAACATCAACAGAACCACCCACCCCAGAAATCGGCAATTCCCCAGCAAACAGCTGCCGGGCTACCTCATAGCAATCCTCAACAGCAGTAGGGAAGCGGTATTCAGGAGCCAGCCGGTACTCGACTGAGATCACACGGCGTTGCAGACGTACGGCCATATGCGCGCAAGCCTGCGTGTACAGGTTGATGCCGCCTGTGGTCCAACCGCCACCGTGGAAAAACAGGATCGTGCCACGCGGCGTGACTGAGGGAAGTTCCGTGTTGGCATTGCCGGAAATACCGTCGGCGTTGCCGCTCGACGTGCTTTCCTTGATGAGTATTTTGGGTAGGACTTTGGGTAATACGGCGGGCAGAATCGCGGATATTGCCGAGGCCACGGGCGTGCCATTGGCGGAAGATTCCTCCAGGGCTTCGGGCAGGGGCGCTCCATAGGCGACCAGCGGCGTGAACACTCGCAATGGTACGGCATATCCATCCGCCATAGGCGCGAAGGCGTCCTCGACACGGCATTTCGGATTGTCGGGTGCCTGCTTGGCGATAAGCTCTTCCGCCACGCGCTGCAATTTGTACGACTTGCCCGCGTTGGGCTTGATGTAGCTGGCGGCCTTCATCGCGGCGAACAATGCCTCGTTGATCGGCATGACGACAGGTCCTTTCAGCGGCGGATTCGGTAGTGCGAACACCCCAACCTTAGCCCATGACCGGCATGAACAAAAAGGGAAGGAACCCGAGAGTTCCTTCCCTGTGTGCCGTATCAGACGCGATACGCGCCGATTATCAGGCGGTGAAGTATTCCACGCCGGCCTCGAAGATCGGCTGGTACTTGTTGCCGGGCACGTTGACGTACAGGCCGTTGCCGGAACGCTCCGAGTGACCCATCTTGCCAAACACGCGGCCGTCCGGGCTGGTGATGCCCTCGATGGCGAGCAGCGAGCCGTTCGGGTTCACATCCAGGTCCATGCCGGGGGTGCCGGTCTCGTCCACGTACTGCGTGGCGATCTGGCCGTTGGCCTGAGCTGGGCGAGCACCTCGTCGGAGGCCACGAAGCGGCCCTCGCCGTGGGAGATGGCCACGGTGTGAATGTCGCCGACCGAAGTCTTGGACAGCCACGGGGAGAGGTCGGAGGACCACGCGCGTGCGGACCAGTCGGCTCTGGTGGCGGCCGATGGTGTTGAAGGTCAGCGTCGGGCAGGCGTCGGTCATCGGCACGATGTCGCCGTACGGCACCCAGACCCAGCTTGACGAGCGCCTGGAAGCCGTTGCAGATGCCGAGCATCAGGCCATCGCGGTTCTTGAGCAGGTCGCGCACGGCCTCGGTGACCGCGGGCGCGCGGAAGAACGCGGTGATGAACTTCGCGGAGCCGTCCGGCTCGTCGCCGCCCGAGAATCCGCCGGGGATCATCACGATCTGGCTCTTGTTGATCTCGTCCACCAGCGCCTGCGTTGATTCGGCGACGGCGGCCGGCGTCAGGTTGTTGACGATCAGCGTGGTCACGTCCGCGCCCGCACGTTCGAAGGCGGCGGCGGAATCATACTCGCAGTTGTTGCCGGGGAACACCGGAATCACGACGTGCGGCTTGGCGACGCCGGCGCCGTGTACACGGTCTTCTTCGGCGCGTCGAATGTGATGGTTTCGACGCTCTTGCCGGTTTCGTCGCTCTTGGAACGGTATGGGAACACGGATTCGATGCCGGACTCCCACGCCTCCTGCACGTTCGCCAGATCCAGCGTCTCGCCCGCCGCCTTGAACACGTACTCGGCGGTGGTGGTGCCGATCTCGCCGACCTCGACCAGGTTGGAGGCCGCCGGGATTTTCTCGTTGTCCGCCAGCTCGATGATGAACGAGCCGTATGCAGGCTTGAACAGGTCGTCCGCGGCGATGCTCTCGTTGAGCGTCAGGCCGATGCGGTTACCGAGCGTCATCTTGAACAGCGCCTCGCAGTCGCGCCGTAGCCCGGCGTGGAGACGGCCAACGCGATGTGATGCGACGGGTCGGTAAGCTCCTCGACCAGCGAGAACGCCTCAAGCAGCGCATTCTTGTCCGGGGTCAGGCCGTCGGCCAGGTAACGCGGCGCGATACGCACGATGCGGTGGCCGGCACCCTTGAACTCGGGGGAGGTGGCGCGCTTCATGCTGCCTACGGCCACGGCGAAGGAGATCAGCGTCGGAGGCACGTCGAGGTTCTCGAACGAACCGGACATGGAATCCTTGCCGCCGATCGCGCCGACGCCGAGGTCGACCTGCGCCATCAGCGCACC
>ENA-OQIR01000233-OQIR01000233.1-human-gut-metagenome-genome-assembly--contig:-NODE-233-length-26240-cov-3.258798_pt1 | contig 26240 bp, 28 predicted proteins | sample MGYA00242580_ERZ504745 | MGnify/ENA primary metagenome ERZ504745 (study PRJEB26092, sample SAMD00036214) | human gut metagenome | host: Homo sapiens | study: EMG produced TPA metagenomics assembly of...
GTGGTATTATTATCTTGGAACTTCAACATAATGATGCCTCCTTTCGTTGTATTCCCTACAAAAAGGATAGCATATTTTGTTGAAGTTTCTTTATATTTTATTTTATCTAGCACAACAAGTTAATTTAACTTCAAACTGCATTTTGGTAACTATCCTAATTTGACCTTCGAATTCCGCTCTGTTTTTTTTAGGAATATACATCCCTATCAAATCTGCATAATCTTTCTCAGACATTTCTTCTAAACTTTCGTCCGCATCAGCCACCAATTCTAATACCGTGTTTTCATTCTTTAAACTATATTTGATTCTTTTTTTTATCATGATTTATATTAAACAGATCATATATCCCATCATAAAATGTCATACCATTCCGATTTCCCATTATTCCATCTCTTCTGGTCAAAGAATTCCACGCATAAATATCATCCGGTTGTCTGAAACTATCAATAACTTCTAATATACTTGTTTTACCACAATTATTATCACCTGTTATAATATTAATTTGAGACAACTCACTTAAACATAAATTTTCAATTCCTCTAAATGAATCTATACAAATTTCTTTTATATATTCCATACTTTTACCTCATTTCAAAAATAATATTTATTAAAATAAATCTTATTCCATACTTCTCATTTTTAATCGTCTTAAAATTCATTTTTCCAAAATAATTTTTTGCTAATGTTGCCTACATTCCTGATAACTTTTTCAAATTTTATAAAATATTAAAATTACAACAGGATTTTGGAATTAATATTACCATATATAACTCACATATACCCTCAAAACAGATTTATTTCTTTCATAAAAGGTTCAAATTCTATATACAAAATTCATGACACTTATTTTATAATCCTAACATTAAAAAAATCTCTTTACAAGATAATTTCGTCGACGATAATTTACTATATTTGTAAATAATAAATTAACTGCACTATTACTCGCAAATTCTCTCTCAGCTTTTTCTTCCAGATTATATTTCTTCAAAATCGATTCAGCTTTTTCTCCATCCATTTATATTTACTCCTCGTAAAATATAGCAGATCACTCAAGCCTTTTTAACCCATCGTAAGAATAAAGAACCCAAATTATAACAATGTACTTTCACATTCCTATAATCTGGGGCATCTTAAAACTTCGGATCTTTTTTCTTTAAATAATCATAATAATATGGCTCTAACATCAATATCATAGATTCTTTTGTAATATCTCTATACCTGAAAGAATATAACAACTCCCGAATGTGCATCTTATCAATACCATCTTCCTCTGAAAAATCTTCATTATATTTTTTTAACAGGGAAACATAAAGATGCAGTGCAAATTTCTCATTGATCCTTTCAGCACTTGCATTGGCAGGGTTTATCCAAAAAGGCCTCAATTTCAAAATCCAATAACAATATAATGCAGTTTCCTTATATTCTGACGTTATCATCTGATTATGAAAAACTTTAAAATAATGTTTTCTTTTATGTACTCTGACAATGATATCTCTTATCGCCTGCATATTTGTGCAGACATCTTCATATTTGTAAAGATCACTTCCGCTGCAAAAATCCTGCATCAAATACTCCAGATTTTTTACTTCCATCAGGAATTCTTCCTGTGTGATCCACTGATATTCATCTGACATTTCGTAACTGTTCCTCCAAATTTTTATTCGTCCAAATCATTGTATATCATATGTAAAAAATCTTTGTTTTCGCTCACCAATTTATGACTGGATTGTACAAGCTGTGTCAGCGTAGAGGTGGTTTTATCTAATTTCCTGTTAATATCAACCTGGTCTTTACTGTTCTGGTAGATTTCTATAATCTGTGCCTCGGTGTATCCCAAAAATTTGTTTGCCATCTTACATTCTCCTCTTTACCCAACTTTGCTGATTTTATATTTTTTACATATCTCCTCAATGCCAACACCGAATCTCTTATATAAATCATAATTTTTAATATTCATCTGATTCATAGAAGGATTCCATACTGATGAAAAATATTTCTCTGCATCATCAATAATTAATATATTACGTATAATGCCATCCAATGACCGCCACCCAGCATTACTGATCTCCGTTACAAACTCCGGTCTGATAATTGAATCCAACTCACGAATCTTCTTCAATCCATAACGTTTAAGTTCATCCAGAACCAGATCCACATCTCTATACACACTGGCTCAATATCAGGAAATTTCCACTTTATGAATTTCTCCAGGGAAAGTGAATTGATAGAATAGTCAAGCGCACCCTTCTCATTCTCGCATTCCATGTTCTGTACATACTCATCAAATGCAGCGACATATGCATCCATTTCCAGATCCGCCAGTTCCAACATACCTGCAAGCAGGTTCTTTCTCCTGTCCAGATCATTCGGCAGCTTTCCTTCAAATTTGTACCCTTTTTCATGGGTGATTTCCGACCATGTATGCGCGATTAGTGTAGTAAGCTGAATTTCACATTTTAAACCTTTATATCTATGATATTCATACTACTCATACGATCCGGTCCAAAATATATGACATAATGTTTCGCTCGATATCCAACCTTATCATTTCCCAAAACTTCTGTTTTATCAATGGAATTCTTCTCATCTATAGAAAAGCACTTCTGGATCACCTGGGAAATAATCTCAATATCCTTTTTACTGTATACGATCAATCGAACCCCTGCCAGATCTGTGATTTCGCTGTCATTATTATATTTATCCTTCTGTAATTTCTTCTTCAGACTTGAAATCTCTTTCGCCCGAGAAGAACAGGAAGCAATCTTTATCTCCGGATGTTCAGCCAAAAGAATATTTTTTATTATACTTAAAATCTGCTCAGCAAAATCCTGATATAATTTCCGCATCTTAGAATACTCGGCTATTCTCTTTTCTACAAAAGCATCATTCATATGATTGATCACTCCCCACCATATCAAAAACTCATTTATCCAGCGTGACACATTGATATCTTAACATATTTTACCTGATATGTAAATTATGTCAACGCTTCTCAACTGGCAAAATCACACATATGATCACAATCAACTTTGCCTGTAAAACATATTATATGACAGATTGTATTGATATGCAGTAATTTTCGTCCGACAAATTTCGACACATTTGCTTGTATTGTTCCAGCAGAAAATTCCTGCAACTAACCCAAACTCCACAGTCTCCTCTGTATTAATATTCCTCTCCTGAATCAGTCCGCGACCCACCACAACGATGAAAAGCTCCCACTTGGAGTTACGCCAGTGCTGACCTTTAGTAATCCTCAATCCGCTGATGTTGATGGAAACATTTAATGTAAAGAAATTTAGCCTTGCACCTATTGAATATCAACAAAAAAATTGTAATCAATTATACTATTTCCAACAGAATGGAAATATTGACAAGACAAAAATTCTTGTCTCTCTTTTAACATCAATTATCCCGGAACACAGAATATTCTTCTATCACACATTCATGTTTTTCGTTTTCTTATCATAATTAATCCCAACCAGTAAAATATCACCCGTATAGTCCATAATAGAATCCGGATAATGCTTTTCCCTGATTTGTTGTAATGCTGTCTTTGCATCCCGGTTCCATTTCAGTTCCACAACAAGCGCCGGATAATCAGCTTTATATTCCGTCTTTGGGATATACACAAAATCTGCAAATCCACGTCCCGCAGGTAATTCCCGAACCGGTTTGAAATAATATTGCATCGTACTCAGATAAGCAATTGTAAGTACACTGCTGAGGGAATTCTCATTATGATATTGAATAACAGAAGCATATTCCATATGAATTTTTTCAATCCCCTCTGCTACTGCCTGTGCATCCAGCTCCAGTGTCGCTTCCAGCAGTTCTTCAGAATTCCGGGAAAAAGCGAGCATTTCATCCCATTTCTTTCTTCGCACTGCTTTTGACAGTTCCTGACGAATTTCTTCATTCGGAACAAACGCCCTTCCACGAACCTGATCATATCCCAGATAACCAAGGTGGATCAAATATGTGAGGACATCATCGCAGCAGGAAAAACTGTCCATATCATTCTGGAAAGTTGCCACATCAACTGCTACAGAATTTCCCGACAGCATTTCCATAACAGCAGATTTTAAGCCATCAAAATCCATATTGATCAACGGTACTACTGTCTCATAGGAAGCAGTTTCTGACCAGTAGCTTTTAAATTCTCCTCTGAGCATCACGCTTACAACTGCCTGCGGATTATAAATCTGATAGCTGTTCAGCAAATAGCCGTCATACCATGCCTTTACTTTATCATAATTTTGGTGATATCTTTCTGCAAGGATTTTCACTTCATTTTCCGTGAATCCAATATAAGAAGCCATATTCCCTGCGCCCAGCATCGTAAATTCATCGAAATTATTAAGTGCTGACTGTGTTTTCAGTTTTTTAATCGGAAGAATCCCTGTCAGGAACGCCAGTGCTATATATTTCGTAGGTTCTGTTCCCTTGAACATCCTGCGCAGAAAACCAATATATTCCTCCTGCACCTTATTATTCTTCGACTCATCACGAATCAGAACATCCCATTCATCAATAATTACGATAAATTGATTTCCCGTCTTCTCGTTTATCACAGACATTGCATCCGGAAGTCCTGTCACATCAGATTTCAAAATATCCGGATATTCCCTTTTCAGTTCCTCCAGCACACTGTTCTGAATTGTATTTACAATTTCACTGACATTATTATCTGGTGTAATAAACCATTGAACATCAAAATGAATCACATCATATTGATTTAAGTATCTCCTGAAATCAGGATTTCGGCCAATCTCCAATTTTTCGAACATCTCAGAAGAATTACAGCCTTTGCTATAATATGCAGTGAGCATATTAGCTGTAATAGACTTTCCAAATCTGCGGGGACGACTGTTACAAATATAAGCATTGGTCGAATTTAAAACACTGTTCGTATATTCTAACAGCCCCGTCTTATCAACATAAATCTTTGAATTTAAAGCAGCCCGAAAAGCTCCACTACCCGGATTTACAAATCTTCCCATACGCGCTCACTCCTAAATAAAAAAGTTTCACAACATCACTATCTTTCGTAAGATATATGATACCATGAAACCTTTTTAGCGTAAAGCCATTTAACTTGCACAGAGGAAACAGTTTGGTGCATCCAGTGAAAAGTATGCCGAAGGCTATGAACAGATGAACCTGTTTAATGAGGCAGAAGCCAGTGCGGATGCAGAAACAGAAGAGCTTTTTGAAGAGATAATTTAGGTTCTTCAAGAAGAGTAAAATTTTCCCTTATTATATCTCCAGCTTTATCACGGTCTTTTGGAAAGTACAATGCCACACGAACTCCTGACAAATCGCAAATATCTGAATAAATATCATCCAAACTCGAATATTTACTATCACGCTCTTCATTTCGCTGATATAATTTTGCTAACAAACGCTCTGGATTTTTTGCACGATATGTAACAATAGCCCTGATTCCTGCCTCATGCAGACTACTCTCCATTTGCTGGGCTACCAGTTACTTACCATTTCATAAAAATCATATTCTTTTTTATAGTGTTGTACAAACTCTTCAATAATCCCCATGTATTTTCCACCAATCTTCACCTTATTAGTATATTCTCACGCTTTATAATTTCTTTGTAAAGCTTTCACTACTAACTCTTATAGAGCCTGACCTTGGCATCCGTCAATATCACATTTTTTTAATCCCATCCATATAAAATCCGACATATATCACCAATATCGTATTATTCTCCGCATCAAGTTCGCCAAGCTCTGTCTACGCAATACTCTGTAATATTACCCCGATACCACATATAAACGTATTTTCTCCTATAAACCTACAGGAAATTCTTCTATACATGTGTCTGTAATCTTCAAACCTTATCCCACTTTCCCCTTTTTATCTTTCGTATTTGTTTATGAGAAGTTTTTCTTGGAAGTTCACATTTAATCATCCATGATCACTTATTTTATGATCACGTTCAATTCTCAAAATTCGAAATCTGTCTTCCTTACGATATCCAAAGCATCTCAGTACACTGCTAAATCTAAACTTCATAATCGTTTTTCCCTTATATTTCCTTCCAGAAAACCAATTTTCATTTTCACTTCCCGGCGTATATTTTTTATACTCCAAACCATCATCTACTGCGATTGTTTCCCATGAATTATGTTGTATAAATTTATCTAATGTGGAAATGAGTTCCCGGAACTCATTTTTTCCAAATATTCCGGACCATACTTTGTCTCCAATAAGCTACAGTCAATGCGACTGCCCTCATACCTGATCTGCAAAAATGTTTTTCTGTCAATGTTCAAAATATTTCTATGTTTTTCTACTAAATATTGAGGACTATGTACGGATATTATAGAACATTCTTTTTCATTATTATAAACAGACAATTCACAATCCTTAAATATGTCCATACAAAACGATAACAGAGTTCCCCTTCTCACCACAGCTTCTGCCAATGAAGTTGCAGAAACATCTTGACCATTCCATTCAAATTTTTGCTCTATATCATGAAACGGATTTCTATCCCACATGGGCTCCTCATAAATTTCATTATCCAATTTTATTTTAAACTTTAACAGTTCATCCGAAACTCCATAATTTTTCATTTGACACAATTTCACAGTTTCTGTCACATTGCAGTTATAAAAATCCATAGTTTTATATATCTGCATATCAGCACCACCATTTTGATGGATTAATTCTATACACTTAACCATACAGGCCAGTGATTTTAAAAAAGAATCAGTGTCTTTAAATTGTCCACACAGAGACAGTTCATTCAACAGAAAATCCATATTACCACCCTAAAATGACATTTAAATCTTTGTCTATCTGATCAAAAAAGCCTTCTGCATTATTCAAAGCCTTTCCATCTCCATTAACTGGTATTTTTATCGGAATACTACACCCTTTTGTGTCCTGAGTAAATGAATATATATTGACTTTAACCTGATATCCCATAATCTTATTCAGCCAGAAGTTCACCTGTCCTCCAAAAGTTAGTTTTGATTCTGAATCATATACAAAGTCCCTGTCTTTATCCAGTTCCATTTCATCATATGCATTTAAATAATGAAATACATAATCGCAATTCTTACCAATTACAATTTCATTTCAAAGCATTCTCCTTCCAAATATCTCTTATCAAAAGACACATTTGAAAAGGTACAATTCTGTCCAATTGAGATTTTTCTATCATACAATGGAACAGAAATACTTTTTTTGAACATCCAACTCCAGTCAGATAAAATATTCGAATTTGTAATATTCCTCATATCAATATGATTTTCACCAAAAGTATTCTTACGCCCATTTATATTAATATGAAATAAAACTGCTCTTTCCGCAAGCCGCATCACCCTCCTCCAATGTGGTTTTTCAGTACACAATTGACGCAATTTACTTTTTAATGCTGTTACTTCCATGTTTCTTTCATTTCTTTTTTGGGGAATGTTCAAAATTGTAATTCCATTACATATTTCCAATTCCCAAAAGGTATCTTTTTTCCAAAGTATGCTTCCTTTTTCATCTTGTATTTTATTTAACGCAGGTAACGTAGACGTTCTTAGTGTTTCGATAAATTCATCTATATTTTTAAACTGTCCCCTCAATGAATACTCATTCAAATAGTAATCCATACGCTTGCGTATCATATATTTTTTTATTGGAGATTTTGCTGAATCTAGGTAGCGAGATTGAAACTGCTCTCGCAGCTCTACCCATCTCTCGAAAAGTGCCGTAAATACGCTATTTTTCAGGCGTTTTCACTATGTACATCTCACTACCTGCGTTCGGTTAGAGGAGATTCCTTTACTACTCATTTCTTCGGCAAAATACAATATGTCGGTATAAAATAATCATTAACCACTATATATAGTGTTTCTACGTTTTAGGCGCAAAAATAGGCCATCAACTCGAAAATTGATGACCTAAATATCGGTGCAAAAAGCTCACTTATTTGATTATTGAAAAAAGCCTACCTGGTTTCCGTTCCTGCCTGCTATGCTTTAAGCAAGCCGGATGGTAACCAAGTGGGCTTCTTTAATTTCGGATATTCTATTTTTCAGTGCTGGGCTCTTCCTTTGCTTCGCCACACGCCCTCACATTTCCCCACTGTCGGCTTTTTCTTCCGGGGTGGGATTGTTTTGCGATGGAGAGCCTTCTGCCCGACACAGGGCAAACGTGGGGCTTACTGTTCCGTCCAGCACTCTCCCATTTTCAATCGGCAGTGCTTCTTGAATTTGAAAGCTGACCAACCTCTGCTCCGGGAACAGATTTCCAATCATACGATAAGATCTGTATTTATTCCATTTGGCATTTTTATAAACCATTCGCACGAAGGCCACGCACTTGATCTCACAGCTGCTGAACTCATTCAGTTTTCCCACTCGATGAGCTCCTGCATCTGCCGCACTGCATACCTGCACGGCGATCTGATTCATTTGGGGATTGTATAAAAACCGATAGTGTGACGGCCAGCCGAGCGTTTCAAGTGTGCTGCGAAAAATGGTGATCCGTCCTTCATCCACGTTTAATGTCATACCGAGAACACCGGCGTGCCATATTTTCTGTTCCTGCAATCTACTCACCTCCTCCTAAAAATGGGCGCACTTCCCCCTTGGTTTCTTTTTATCATTCTAATCCGCACTGGCACCGGGGGCTGTCCCCGTCAGGATGCCCATCGACACATATCCATCTATTTGCTTCACTTCTGATTCTTTCAGGTGTTCTTCTACAGGCACGCCAAAAGTACCCGCAATATCATCCGGGTAAAATCCCTTTCTGGTATTCACAGGCTTTGTTTCTTCTGATTGCGGCGCACTTTCCCCTTTCTTCCGTTTCTGACCTTCGTGGAAAATTTCTGGCACAAGCAGGTCAAAAACATACAAGGTCTCCCCTTCAAAGTTGATTCGATACCCCAGTATCTTATAGCGGCAGTCACTATCCCAGCCCATCTCGTTATAAACCAATTCTGAAAAAGGCTTACAGGACATTTTTCTGCTCTTCCGCTTGTCCGGCTTCGCAATACACCAGCGCAAAGCGTCCTTATCATTTTCATCACAGCCGCGTACAACGATGCGCTTCAAATCACTGTTGAACATGACGTGTACATAAACCACATCTTCCAGCCCACTGATGCAAGCTGTGTTAAATGTGATGCTGTCTTTTCGAATCACAATTGCCGGGTCCCGGAGGTGAGCGAACAGTTCTTTTCGCACCACTTGATATCCATCATATGAAAAAGTGCTCTCCAGTTCTTCAGCCTTTGCATCTCTTTCAGTCTCCAATGCCTGCTCCTTCGGCGGCATTAACGTTTTGTTTTCCTCCATCTATGTCAATCCATCCTTCCATTATTTCTTCCGCTTCATGGAGCAGTGTATTTAGACCATCTGCGGTAAAAATGTTCATTTCCTTAATTTCTGATGCCGGCCGAAGTACATCCCAATTGCCGGCATAATGCTCCTGCTGCAAAATACCAATCTGTGCGACACTCGTGATTGGCTGGCCAAAAGTCCCCGCCCATTCCGGTGGGAAAATATAAATCGTCTTTTTAACTGTTTCGCCTTCCGATTCTTCCTCCTTAGGTGGCAGGACGATTTCCTCCACCTTGATCATCTCCGGCTCATCCAGTTCAAAGAGCATCAGCTTATCGCCTCCCTGCTCCACAAGCTGCCCACGGAAGCGGTACTTCAAATCTTCGTCCCACTCCATGATATCAAAAAGAGCCTTTGCCAGTCCTCGACACCCAAGGGTACTTGCACACCAGCGTCCTTCTTTCAATCTACCCCAGCGGATTGCATTCGGATTGCTCTTTTCGCACGGCCGAATGGCAATACATCTGTCAACCGAATTCAGAAGCAATTCTACATACTCCACATCATCAAACTTTTTCAGACAGGCAGCATTAAACCGCAGCTTCCGTTTGAAATCGTCATCGCCGGATTCTGCAAGGTTGCAAAATACTGTGCCCGGACTACTTCATAGCCAGTAAGATCCAGACGCTTCCTTACTTCTACCGTGTTGGACTGTTTTTCCCGCATGACGCTTTCGGATGCCTCCCGGTATTCCTCTGCCGAGAAACCTGTCCAATCCTTATCAAAAGGCACATATCCGCGAAGGACGCCATCATCTACCACACTCAAAACTGGCAACGGATGATTTTTCTTTTTATACGTCCGGGATGCGCGCAGATGATTGGCCGCATTGAAAACATCTCTGGAAATAATCGCCTCGTGATGGTCCCGCTGACGGTACTGCGTTCGATCATTGTTGTTCTTCTTTGCCTTGTGCGTAAGGAAGTTTGGTGTGAAAGTCTTTCTCGCCAGCACATCCCCACAATGGCGTTCATTTGCAATGATGCCGGCAATCGTGCCCGGATTCCATTCCGTGTTTCCCTGCTTCGTCTTCCGCTTGTAATCTGTCAGAAGTTCCGCAATATCCTTTAGCGAAAATCCATTCAGGTACAGGTAATAAATAACCTTTACTGTCTGGGCCTCATCCTGATTCACCACAAGGTTACCATCCTCATCCTGGTCATATCCAAGCAACGCCGGCGTAAGGAAAAGTCCACGGCTGAACCGCCGATCAATCGACCAGTTCATGATAATTGATTTGGAATGGGATTCTTCCTCTGCCACGGATGCCAGAATCGTCAGGATCATGCGTCCGTTACTGTCCAGGGTGTAGAGATTGTCCGCTTCAAATTTCACCCCTACAGGCGGGTCAAGATTTTTCAGCGTTTCGATAACAGAAAGGCAGTCAACGATATTTCTGGCAAAACGGGCGATGGACTTTGTAAGGATCAGTCAATCTTTCCCGCCTTACAATCCTCGATCAGCTGCTGCATTCCTTTGCGGTGTGCCAGCGAAGTGCCACTAATGCCTTCATCATCATAGATGCCAACAAATTCCCAGCCGGGCTGTGCCTTAATGTAATCCGTATAATAATTTTTCTGAAGCTCATACGAGGAGGTCTGTTCATCATTGTCAGTGGAAACACGTACATAGGCAGCGACACGACGAATAGAGGTGCTTTCTCCAAGCCCCTCCACAATTTTGGCCGGGATAACCTCCAGTTCGGAAGTATCCACGCCTCTATATCGGTCTCTAATCCTCTGCTTACGATCTATCGCTTCTGTTCCACTGCTCATTCTATAGTTCCTCTCATTCCATCGGCTTTATGCTCCAATACCACTGGCGCATCTTCCGATAACTTCGGATGCCGAGTTCTTTCTTTGTGTTTTCTGCGGTTCTACGGCTAATACCTTCGTCGCTCAACCGCATATAGATTTCTCTGGATCTCATATCATCTTCTGAAAGCAGCTTCTTAATCAGGTAGGCTGCTTTTTCAGACTTTGATTCAAAGACTGGTGTTTCCGGCTCTGCTAATGGATCTGGTGTAATTTCACACTCCAGCCATTGGAAGCCCTGTTCCGCTGTTATCGAAAATTTGATTTCGCCATCTGACGGAGCCAGACTGTTTTTATCTGCCGGACGATTCGGACATCCGTGTTCTTTGGATCTCGCTCCACCTGCAGGACACTCCGGGCAGCCGCCACCACATCAATACTGCCAAGGCTCCGATACAGACCTTTTGTTCCCTCTTTTTTGTTGAGGTGACCGATCAGCACAATGGCACAGTCATATACAGATGCCCACATACCAAGACGCTGCATCAGCTTTCTGGCTCTGCCTGCAATCTGAAGGTCAGAATCACTTCCGAGATAAGCCTGTATCGGGTCAATAACCACAAGCCGTGGCCGAAATTCTATAATAGCCTGCCGGATGCGTTCATCATCCAGTGTCAGGCCACTGTATGTTTCTTCATTTATAAAAGCCACATTCCCACAATCTGCCCCACACTTTTCCAGCCGGGGCTTGATGGTATCTGACACACCATCTTCTGAACACTGGTAAATGACCCTCTGCGATAATCCAACTGCTTTGCCATCCGGCAGCTTTCCGCCTTTAGATAACTCTGCTATCAGATTCATCATCATTGTGGACTTACCATCGCCGGGGTCGCCTTGCAGCAATGTGATCTTCCCAACTGCTATGAACGGATACCACAGCCAACGAACAGAAGTCGCCTGTACATCACTGTATAATGTAAGAATCCCTTTTTCTCCTTTGCTCGTCATCATCGTTCCTTTCCATGTGCAGTCTTTTCTACATTTATATTATAAGGTTTGATTGATGATTTGACTGCTACCTATCATGTAGCACGTTTCATGTTCTGCTACATAGCAGGTAGCAAAATGGGCTAAGACCACACAGCAGATAGGGGTGTGAGCTTTTGCAGTCTTAAACTCTTCTATAACCAGTTGCTATGTATTTTTCTCTACGGGATAATTGTTACAGCCTTATGCGGGTAAACATAAGGAGGACCACACATGGCCATAGATTATGAAGCTTTGGGCAAGCGTATTTCAAACGCCCGCAGACAAACTGGTATCACGCAAGAGGCTCTTGGGGAACAGCTTAACATGACCCGAAAACACATCAGTGTTATTGAAGCAGCTATCAACCGTCCGAGCCTGGATACTCTGGTTGATATCGCAAATGCACTGAACGTATCAGCAGACGACCTTCTCGTAGACAGTCTGACACACTCGGCTTCCACTGCCGATTCCGAGATTCACCGTCTGCTTTTGGACTGCAACGCACTTGAGCAGGAGATTCTTACCCGAATGGTAAAGGAACTGAAAGCGATTTTATACGGATTGGGAGTATGATTTTGTAACCCGTTGACCACATAACACAAAAACCCGCATAAGCCACAACTGCACTTCGGAGCATGCCGGGGTGCTGTCTGTGGTTCATGCGGGATGAGGCAAAAAAGAAGCCCACCAGCGTACCATGTAGGATTTACACGGTACGCCAGTGGGCAAAATACATTATTTTATTATAATCTGGTCTTGTGTTTCCTTAAACACTCTTGGAACATTTGACATAGTATTTTTCCTATAAAAAACCCCAGGCCCGTAGGACACCGGAGTAAGATCAGCAATATTATTTGCAAGCTCACCACTTGCTATACTTAGCAGTAGCCTATTTAATGCTAAAAGTCAATAGGTCGTTCTGATAATTTTCCGAAAATCGTGTGTATTATGCTGGCCGTCGGCCTCGATACCCTGCCGAGCATCACAAAGTGTAGGTAATCAACCTCACCAGCCGGAGTACAGCTTTAACGTGTCGCCACACGGAACTTATCCATTTATATTATACTCAACTCAGGCCAAAATATCAACTTGAATTCCGCCTTTTCTCCCCAAAATGTACAACCTCACTGCGTGTATTTCAAACCCCGATATGCATCCAGCACGAATTCCAAAAACTCTGGACTCATCTGTTCCACCATGCTCTTGCCATCCACGTTTCCTAGCATGGTCACACCAGCTTTTGACAGGTCATCTTCTCTCTTCTCCAGCTCCCTGATGCTGTCTGCCACGGCCGCATCGATGAACGCCGCGAACTTTGCTCCGTCAACATTGCTTTGTACCGGCATCGGTGCGCCATCATCACCGGCTAACCGGATCACCTTCGGGTCAATGATAGCCTCTACTTTTTTAAGTGCCTCTTTCTCCTGCATCCGCCGCAGATACCCTTTCATTGCACTCACGACCACCAGCTCCATCCGGGTCGCCGCATAATCTTCCACTGAAAGCCATGCTAATCTCTTCATGTCGTTCTCTCCTGCTATGTGTATTTCTATACTCTCAACATATAGCAGAATTTTGCACATAGCAATGGGTTCGGAAGAAAAATCCTCCAAAAACAAAAAAATCCCCACCAGACAAGACGAAATGTCTCATCCAGTGGGGTTCCCAAAATCACGCTTCCTGCTCCAGCAATGCTCGCTCTTGTGCTTTCCGTTTCCGGATCATCAGCGTGTGTGCCGTTTTTTCCTTTCTCTTTTCTCTATGGTACCGAATGCAGAGTCCGTTGACCTGCCAGCCGTCCATCAGCACCTCGACCGTTTTATTCGGATTACATCTGCGGAACCCGATGAAAGCCATCAGCGTCCGGCTGTTGCCAGTGCTGGTCAGCTTGACTCCAAAATTCGTCGTGTAAGTGATCACGTCGCCATCAACAATTCCTTCCTTGATGAATGCGAAGTAAACGCCCTTTTCAAATTCCAGAAAATCCGGAGCCTGCTCTACTCGGTCTGCACCCATCTTTCTTTTTCCACGCCGGATATCACTCAGGATTTTGCTCCTTGCCTTGCCGCCAAAGTCACGCAGGCAGCTTCCATCTGTATCCAGACCATTGACATTCAGCTTCATGCCGGCCTTGTTGATTTCGGGCAGGGCTTCCAGGCAGCGGATGAAAAAGTCGTAGTTGTGCTTCATCTCCGAAAGAAGCTGTTCTTCCTGGCTGAGTTGCTGCCGTTCGTCCATTTTCTCATTCAAACGCTCCCTCAGATCATCCACCAGTCTTTCGTAGGTATCGATCTCCGGGCTGGCTTTCTGGCGGCCACGCTCTACTGCTTCTTTCAGTCGACCCTGCATCTGAGCCATTTTTTCCTCCAGCTGCAGAATCTGCTCATCCAGTTCTGTTTTTCTGGAAGAATCCCGTTCTGCGATGTGCTCCTGCACCTTCTGATAGACAATCCGGAATTCCGAATCGATCCATGCGTTCTCCCCGTTTTCTTCATGGTCGCGCTTGATGGCGTACAACATTTCCATGAAGCTCTGCTTGACCGCCGTCTCATACACAAAATGGGAAGGGCACTTTGCATCTCCTTCGCCAATATAAATCGGATGCCAGGCAACATCCGGATCTGCTTTTCCCATAAATGGCCCATCGTTGGTCGGTGAGGTATCTTTTAGACTTAAGCACCGCCAAACGGGATAGGTGTAATAATACCGTTCATAGTAGTCATCCGGCGAACTCCCCTGTGCCAACAGCTCACTGCGCAGGCATCTAGGCACCTGTCATCCTCGAAGTGCGTGGCTCTTGCCTGCAGGGTTCTGCGGTAAAAGGGGCCCCGCATTTTCCGCATACCAGGTTATCAAAGACATCCTTGCCCACTCGTTTTTCCCGCTTTTCATCCTTCTTTTTCGTTCGGTTTTTCTTTCTGTGTGCTAGGATTTCCTGTACCCGCATCCATACCGCGCGATTGATAATCGGGACATGGTGGTCCGTCACATAGAATTTCGGAGCTTCTCCATTATTCGGAATCGTCTTGTGGCTCAGAAAATCAACGGTAACCGTTTTCTGCATTTCGCAGTCACCTACATATTTTTCATTCCGGAGGATAAAATCCACACTTTCGCTCTGCCATTTTGTCCCTTTGGGTGAAGGGATTCCCTTTTCATTCAGTTCATTGCTGATTTTGTAAGAAGATTTTCCCAGAAGGAACTCATCGAAGATGAACCGCACCACCCTGGCCTGTTCTTCTACAATGACCCAGTCCTTATTCGTCTCACCGTCCGTATACCCGTAGACCGACCGTGGATTTCCAAAGGCAATCCCTTCCTGAAACCGCTTTTGAATACTCCAGCTGATATTCTTGGAAATTGAATTGCTTTCTTCTTGTGCCAATGCTGAAAGGATGGTCAGGAGCAGTTCGCCAGACGCATCCAGCGTGTCGATGTTCTCCTTTTCGAAGTATACACCGATTGGCGGGTCACACTGCCGAAGTTGTCTCACGCAGTTCAGCGTATCGACCGTATTTCGTGCAAATCGGGAAATGGACTTTGTAATGATGTAATCGATCTTCCCGTCCAGCGCATCCTGCATCATCTGATTAAACTCGGTGCGGTGGTTACGGTTGGTGCCGGAGATTGCTTCATCTGCATACATTCCGGCAAAAGTCCAGCCTTCTTTTTCATTGATCAGCTTCGTGTAATAGCTTTTCTGCCCCTCATACGAAGTCTGCTGGGCAAGCTCATCGGTTGAAACGCGGCCATAGGCGGCGACCCGGATGTCCTTTGCCTTTTTCAGCTGACCGCCGGCCGACACTCTCCGCTTCGTTGCCGGAATCACCTGCACATTGTTTGCAACCGTCCCTTGTGTCATTTGTCTGTTCATCATTTCTTCCTCCTTATCATTCCAGGCTGCTGATAGCCCTCAAATACGCTGTCACACTCCACATCCGTGCAGGTATCATCAAACCAGTGGATTCTAAAATGTTTCGGTGAAAAAATGGTAACGGAAAGCACAAAGGCTTTCACATACGTTCCAACTGCTTCATCCAGAAACATCTGCGTCCCTCCCGCCAGAGAATCCAGCCATTGCAGCGTTTTCTCCCGGATTTCATGGGTCTGCTCCAGCTTCTTCCAGTAATCTTCCATGTACCGAACCTGTTCGGCCTGTTGCTGGGCTTCATGTTCCAGCTTCTCCAGCTGTTCTTCTTCATTGAAAAGTCGGTTTTCTAACTCTGTGACTGCTTCTTTATCTCTCGGTTCTCCCAGCACCTCACATCGCACTTTCAATGCTTCTTTTTCCGCCTGAATATCCCGAATGTGCTGGTGGACATCCCGAATGCTATAGTTCACTGCAGACAGCTGGCGTTTCAGAAAATCCCCTTCCTGCTCCATATGGTCGAAATCATGGATCTCTCTCAGCTTCTCAGTCAGGTTCTTTAATGCCTGATTTCTCGCATTATCAATGGGTGCTTTGGAGATCATCTGCATGACCTCATGGACTTCTGCATCCATCTTCTCACCCAGCTTGAATTTTTCGGCAAATGCTTTGCAAAGCAGCGTCTGGATCTGCTCTTCATAAATCGGTTCCATTCGGCAGCGCTTCTGTCCCTGCTGGGCGAGCTTCGTCGCACACCGCCAGATGGTTGTCCTTGTTGTAGAATGGCCTTGAAAATACCGTCCGCATTCTCCACACAGCAGGAGCTTGGAATAGTTTCTTTCGTTTCTTCCCTTTTCGATGCCCCTATACTTTGCCGTGTATGCCTTCCAGACTTCCTGTGCTTCCTGCCACAATTCTTCCGAAATGATAGCCGGATGATGATTTCGTATCAGGTATTTTGGCTTTTCCCCCTTATTGACCTTCTGTTTATGCCCATTCCTGTGATCGGTGTAGGTCTTCTGACAAAGTACGGAACCGCAGTAACGAACATTTGCAATCATGTACCGAACATCCGTTGCCGTCCACCCCCGCTTATCTTCTTCCTTTAGTGCGCCAGCTGGCAGCACAGTCGGCTTCCGCTTTTGCCGCTGTCTGCATCCGCTGTTCGGCGGCGGGATATGCAGGGCATCCAGCTTCTGGGCGATCTGTGTGAAGCTCAGCTCTTCTTTTGTAAAAAGCCGGAACACCATCCGAACAATCTCTGCTTCTTCCGGGATGATGAACACTGCCCGGTATCGGTATCCGTTCTCGTTCACTGTATACTCCCCTTTGCGGAATTCGTATCCGTAAATATCCTTGTTGCAGACATTCCGGCCGGAAACCGTTTCTGATTGCTCCATGCAATGTTTGCTGAAATCGAACGGCTCTCTTCCTGGGCAATGGCAGCCAGCGTAGTAAGAATGAACTCGCTGTAAGCATCCGCTGTATCCATCGCTTCCCGCTCAAACAGGATCGTGACATTGTTTTCCTTTAAGGTCCGCAATGCCACAAGAAAATCCTGCGTGTTTCGGGCAAAACGGCTGATGGACTTGCAGATCACACGGTCAATTTTCCCCTGCTTGCAGTGTCGGAGCAAACGGTTGAAACCTGTCCGTCCTTCCCTGCTTGTTGCGGAAATGCCATGATCGGAATAAATGCCGGCGGATGTCCACCCTGCATTTCCTGCCAGGAGTGACATAAAGTAACGTTCCTGCATTTCATACGAATCTTCCTGTGCCGGATTGGTGGAGGAAACACGGATATATGCGGCGACCCGAACAGCCTTCTCTTGGCTTGCTGCTGACACCGTCGGCATTGCCGGCCGGCATTCCTGCATCACATCGGATGCGAGCTGGGAGAATTCTTCCATACTCTCCGGCTCATTCATCGGCATTTCTTTTACTGGTGCATAGCTGGTTACAGGCGGCTTCTTTTTCTCAGTCTTGACCTTTTGCATGACGGCAAGAATCTGCGCCACCGATTCACTCTGTTCTGCCTTTTTCTTTCCTTTTGCTTCCGACAGCTTCATCTTTGACATCAAGTCATTCAGAAAAGCATTTGAATCCATATCATCCTCTCCTTTCGTCAGATTTTCCTTCCGAAAGGAAAACGTGTGGTAATGCCACCGCCTTTTCCTATCTTCGGGTAGTGACATATTTGCTCTATCCGGCACTTATAGCAAGCTATATCCGAACTATAAATCGTAGAATATCCGCCCTTATAATCGGGCAAAACTGACGATTGCGTTGTATGTAAAAAGGCTCTCCTTTTCAGGAAAGCCCATAAGGGTCAGATACGCGCTGCGAAGTCGAGTGCAATCCAGCCTGCACCGGATTTCAGCTTACCCCAGCCTTTCACAGAACCAGCACCAGCAGATTCCGCAACGATGGTAAACACACCTTTTCCGGTGTAATAACCGGTCTTGCCGTAGTTTGTGCCTGGTCCTTTACGGATGTTGAGATCATTGATGGACACACGGACTGCATACGGCATAAATGCCGCCGAAGTGACAGGATAGATCGCCTTGCCATCCGGGTCATAGACCGTATAGCTCGGATTTTCATCCGCACACTGCTTCGCATAGGACAGATCATGGAAGGCGCCTTTCTGGGAAGCTGCATTCTGCCAGGTCTTACGCACACGATACCATCCAGAGATGATACTTCCCTGATTCTGGGTTGCAGCATTGTACTGCGTCAGGTTCCAACGCTCGATGATATTGCAGAGATTCTGCACATAGGTGTGGCTGGTGGCATAGCCGCCATCCTTAATGATCTGCACAGCCTTCTTGTAGTCCGTGCATCCGGCCAAACCTTCATAACGTTTCCTACTGCCATTCATCGCACCAAGCAGGTAGGCAGCGTGGTCGGCAATGGAATCCTCCACACAGGCGTACTTTCGGAAGTTAGCGGTGATCGTGACCATCGAACCATCATCATTCTGTTCCTGCGTTTTCTTGGTATAGACAGATTTACCATCCCAACTGCTGCCGCTCCAGCTGTTCCCGGAAAGCGAGGTCTTCATGCCGAAGCAGTTATTTGCATTCTGTGCCAGCTCAGATTTGCCATAGCCGGACTCCAGAATAAACTGCGCCATCGACACACAGGCGAGGATGCCAGACTGCTTCTGGTTTTCGGTAAACAGCGGGCCGATCTTTGCCACTGCCTCTGCTTCTGACAGGTTCTTAAGGGAAGATGCCTGCAGGCCGGATGAAGATGAACCGCCCAGCGCCGTGGTCACCCTTGCGGCCAGATCACCCAGACGGGCGTACAGCCAGTTTCCGGGACAGCTTTTGTTGGCAAACCAGCGGTGTACGGTCAGCACCATTTCATCTGCTGCCGGAGCGTAGTTGAGGGTTTTATTCTTGTCGCCCAGCCACAACAGTTTCTTCTTGCCGTTACGTTTGCAGATATCGATGCAGAGCTTAATGAGCGAGTTATATACGGCGCTGTTCATCGCATACGGCTCATTCATGTCGCTGGCACATTCGATGGTGACTGCTCTCTGGTCATTGGAATTGCTGGATGAGCACCAGCTGCGGTTCTTCTCCTCGACGCAAAGTGACACACGCCCATCTGTGCCAATGCCGTAGTTGCAGCTTGCCTGACGGGTCGGACTGGTGAAGCATCCGCAGATGCTTTCCGCAGAAAGCTGGCCGACCACACAATGCGGCGTGATGCGGTCAATGCTGTGTGTTCTCTGTCCGGAATGGTTCGGTGAGAGTTTGGTGTAAACAACGAGTGGACTATTGGTGTATCCCATATCGATTCCTCCTAAAAAATCGAGACCCGGATCACACCGAGTCTCATGCTGTGAGTTGATTGTAGTTACGGGATCAGCAGTTTCATACCGACCCGGATGGCGTTGGAAGTCAGACCGTTCAGTGTGCGGATATCGGCACAACGGCTTCCATCCCCCAGTTCCCTCTCTGCGATCTTCCAGAGGTTGTCCCCGGGAACAACCTTATAGACCTGCTTGCCGTAAATGCGTAAGTGTCTGCACTGTTCAGAACATAGGCCAGGCCGCTCGCCGCTTCCGGGCATTTGATCTTCAACCAGCCGGCACAAAACTCCACGATCTCGATAAGCGTATTCTTCTTATAGATGGTCACAACCTCTGCGCTGGTATCCGGCATTTCCCGGATATTCATAAGGGTCTTAAGTTTGCCATAGGCGATCGTTGCCGGAAGTTCCTCTGCTGTCGGATACTCTTCCTTTCCCGATTCCTCTTTCTTCTCATCCATCACAGGGGTGTCCTTCTCTTCAGAAGTTTTCTCTTCCGTCTCGTCCATAACCGGCTTTTCCTCCGCTTCCTCTGCACCCGTGACCGGCACAGCCTCCTCCGGGTAAATCACATTGCCGTCATTATCAAACACACGGCTGCCGGGATTCTCATCACACTTGGCTTTCGCATTCGCCAGCAGACGGTATGCGCCAAGCTGGGATGCTTCATCTTCCCAGTCCTCACGCACACGGTAGTAGCCGGTCGTCAGCTTTGCGGGATATTCTTTCATACTCATGGTCCGTTCCTCCTAAATAAAATGTGGGAGAGGCTTATAGCCCCTCCCGGTTGATTACTGCTTATCGATTTTGTCCTGATCGCGCTCGTCTTTCAGCTGTGCCAGCATCTCTTTGAGCTTGTCCGGCACCGGAAGACCAATGACTGCTGCATTCTCAAGCAGCTCAGTCCCTCATTTGCCAGATAGAAGAACACCACTGCCGTGCGGATGGCCGAACCGTTCTGAAGCACCTGCGTGTCAATGATATTGGCGATCCCGACCAGCACAAAGATGCATACCTTCTTGCAATGCCGCGGAAGCCGACCTCCGAAGAAAGTTCATGCTTGATGGCAGCCGCCAGCACGCCGGTGAAATAGTCGCAGACCACAAACACCACCAGTGCATAGAGGAAACCATCAAAGCCGCCGAAGAACCAGCCAGGAAACCGCCCAGCCCTGCGAACATCAGCTCAATTTTGTCGATCACATTCTGCATAATTCCGTCCTTTCCGCCCGTATCCGGGCAATAAAAATAGACAGCCGAAGCTGTCCTCTGTTATGGAGTTTTATATAAAACACAGCCGTGCCGCTGACAGGCCGTGCTGTGGGAACTTGTTACCGATAGCTGGCAATCACTGCGCTGGCATTGAACACGCCGATCTTCTTTGCGCCGGCCGCATTCGGGTGCAGGCCATCGATCAGGTAGCGGCCATTCGCATCTTTCTTCTCGTAGATGTCACAGATTCCGCAATGGAAGGTATCGATTACGTCCAGAGACATCCGGTCGGCAAGAAGCTTCAGATAATCACCCTTGGCTTTCGACTGTGCATAGCTTCTGGTCGTGATATAACCCTGAATCGGCGTGCAGATATAAATCTTCGCCGCCGGGTACAAGGTCTGAAGCTTTTCCACACTGTACCGGAATGCAGAAGCAAATACCTTGCGATCCAGTTCTTCCACAGCAACCACTTCATTCTCGGAAGTGAAGGACCCTTCCACACTGCCGGACGGAACATCATCGTTCGTGCCGCAGGCGATCAGGATCATATCAAAGTCGGCGTAAGCAGCTACTTCCTTATAATGTGGACTGCTCTTGTCATTGCCCCGGATCAGCTTCTCGATCTGGTTGCCCATGACGTTGTTGTGATTCTTATCCGGGCCGGAGAACACCGGGTTGCCATCGTAGACCGTATCGGTATAATCACACCATCTGGCACTGGCTACCGACAGGTTCACAAACTGCGCCGGTTGAATGATCTCATTAAAATACCGCACCCAGCCACGCTCCGATGTGTTCAGTGCCGTGATGCTGTCTCCCAAAAACAAGATCTTCTTCCCGGTAAACGCGGATTTCTGCTTCATGACCACCTGCATATCCGTAGACACGGAACTGATCGTTTTGGAAAGGTTCTGCATATTCGCATCTGCTGTTTTGATCGCATCCGCATTTACACTGACCTTTTCCGACAAGGCAGCAAGCTCCTTTGTATTGGTGTCAGCCTGCTCATGAAGGAGGCTGTAATCTTCCCCAAAGTAGCTGCCCTTCACATTGAAGTAATGTGCCTTTACGTTGGACATGGTCATATCGTAGGTGCTGTTCTTCGTGAACACGATCTGGATATAGTCATCCTTATACCCGGCATCTTCCAGCTTTTGGGATGGGATTTCAAGCGTGATCCTCTTTGGTTTTCCATCTGTAGAAGCAATCGACCCAAGGTTTACCAGCTTTGAACCAACCACATAGTAGTGCATCAGCTGGTCGTTGCAGTAATCCATCTCGACATAGAGCTTATCAAACCGCTCCGCACGGGGAACTTTAATGCCGCCGCCATAATACCCGCTCTCATACTCCGTCAAAAAATGATGGATAGTGGCTCCTTCATCCACGATCTCCCATTTTCCTTTTGAAAAGACACAGGGCTGGAATGGAACTTCAAGGCTCTGTGACATCAGCGCATCCCGTGCAAGTTTTGCCGCGCTTACACAGGCATCTGCGAGTTTATCCTTTGTAACGGTAGCATCCAGGAGTTTCTGTCCGTCCACCGATTTATCCCGGAGCATCGTGCCGGACAGCGTATGATCGCCAAACGGCATCCTGCCATCCACCTTGAACGGAAAGTAGCCATAAGACCGTTCCGGATACTTACAGTCCACTACAAAAACGATGATATCATTCTCTTTGGAGAATCCGACCAGTCCGCTGTCACCAGCGTCCCTTCCACTGTATCGTAGGAGATATAGGTCAAAAGAGCATCCGGATTATACGGAACCGGCTCTGGTTTCGTAAGCAGCTTATTCCCCTTCGCACCCAGATAGATAAAGTTCCCAGAAAACTCCAGCTGATGCTCTGTGGTATTCAGATTGACTGCTCCTGTATAAGAGAAAGGCATACCGTTGGCATAGAACTTGTCGGCTCTGGACCGTAGGTGCGCACCAAACGAGTCATAGGTCTTTCCTGCCGAATCGACCCGCGCATCCAGGGTCTCTTTGTCCGTAGTCTTACCAGATGCAATGCTGTTCATCCTGGAATTCAGCGATGCTGCACTCTGCTGCATGGCCGTCCGTCCATCCTCCAGCTGCTTCTGTGCATCTGTCACCTTCTTCGCCAGCGTTGTGGTCGTATCACTCAGGCTGTCATTCACGTTCTGCACCGTATCCGTGAGTTTCTGGGTGACCCTTTCTTCCGTTTCGGACACATTCTTGCTGATGCGGCTTTCTGTTTCTGTCAGTTCCGTATGAACATCCTCTGCTGTCTGAGTCAGATGATCCTCTGCCAGCCTGATCTGCTCACTGAACTGACTGCATACAGCCCAGTAGTGTTCATTAAAGATTTCCGTTCCAGCCGGGACCGGCAGCTTGGAGATATAGCTGACACCAGTTTCCTGACACAGCACGATGATCAGTTCCTCGTACTCTTTTGTCTTGTCCCAGATGCCGCCATGCTTCGGACGATGCGTCTGCCAACATACTTAGGCATAGAACACACCTCCCCTCAGCACAGAAGAGATCAGATCACTGCACAGGTCAGATAATCCGATACCCCCCCCCGAATTTTCAGACAATTATTACGATTCATCATAGCTTTTCCTTTCTCCGGGATATTCCCGGCATCACTTCATATCCTGTAGTGCCAGTGTATACTTGACCAACGCATACAGCTGATAGCCCCATGCGCAGTGTGCGTAGTTGTTCGGATGCCAGTTGGGGCCTCCGTACTGACCCCGACCGTATGCCATGTGCAGTACCTGCCACTCTGTCTGCCGACCGAATCCGCAGACACATAATCCAGTGTAGGGTAACTCTCCACGGCAGGCTGGATCAGATGCCACTGCATACATAGACACCGTTTGCCTCATCCTGCAGTTCATCGCAGAAATACTGGTAGATGCTCACATTCTTGCTGTGAAGTCCTCCCAGCGTGATCTCAGAAGCCCGGTACTCCGGGTATTTTGCCGGGAAGTAAGTGCCGGTCTCATCAATAGACATGAGGATCACTATAATATCCGGATACTCACGCTTGATCGTTTTCACGATATCCGGGATATTGGCTTTGTACTCTGCAAGGGAACTGTTATGGTTCAGGTTGATCACCACATGGGTCGGCGTGCACAGGTCATAAGCGTTGGCATCTTTTACTTCCGTGCCTGCGGTTTCGCCGGGGATAAGCCGGGTCATGCCGTTATCCGCCAACGTCCTGTATTTATCCAGACAAGCCTTCAGTGAGAAGCCCTTCGTCTTTTCATCGTAGAACGGGTTAATATTAGATGCGCTCTCAAAAGTTGCAAGGTTCAGATCTTCTGCACTCCAGCCGCCCTTACCCATCGCATAGTTCACAACCGTCTTTCCATCCAGCTTGAACGAGGACGAGGAGCCGTAATGCTTCCCATTCACTGTTCCCGGCATGCCAACCATCAGACAGCGGTATTCGGTTTCTGCCGCTTTCGCGTCCTTGCGGTCCAGATCAAACAGGTAGCGCACCCACGACCAATAGTGGGTCGGAAGATCCGCATCTGTTTTCCCAACACCGGCCAGATACCCATCCGTCACACTGTCACCGATAACAAGGATCTTCGGGAACTGGTTCTTTCCCATACTGGCCAAGGTGCTGCGGTGCTTGAATTTGAGTTTCTGCGTCTTATAGACATCTGACACAAACGATTTCTCTACCGTCTGTTCCAGAACATCCTCCCCGCTGTTGACTGCCGTGTTGGTAAACGGTGAATACAAGTCAAAGCGCTCCTCCATCTCCGCACCAAAACCAGCCGCTCTATCCTTCCAGCCTGTCTCAGCGATCAGATGGTCCACCCAGACTGAAACATGATAGTTTCTGGCGGTCGAAAGGTTATTGCAGACCGTATACACCGGAGCCGCCGGGACAAGGCGAAAGTCTTTCTTTTCCGGCACGGCCACCAGCTGATCCAGCCGGGTCGTCAGATTTGTCAGCTGCTTTTTCTGGTTATCCGCCTCCGTCTGCAGGGAGTTCAATTCCTGTTTCAGATCATCCAGCGGCTTATAATCCGTGTATGCTTCGTATACATACTCCGTTCCCTCAACAACGCAGAGCTTCTGTCCGGAAGAGGCCATATAGAAGAACATCACATAGGCATCGCTTCCTGATAGGTGTACTGGTCATTGGCATCTACATAACGGAGCGCCTTCTTCGCTTTGTCAAACACGACCTGGCTGGTTACACCGTTCGTGCCGGAGCCTTTTGTCACAAGGCCTTTCTCGCTGACCGGGATATAATCCGTAGAACCATATCGGAGATTGTCTGCATGATACTGAATGATGGACGAGTGTACAAAAGCAAACCATCCCGGACGGTACCTGGAAGGGTCGAGCAGGTTCCGGCTACGGACTGCATCCAGCTTGCCGGATGCCAGGGTATCCGTGTATTCCCGCTCTTCCTTGAAAGCCTGTCCTACAATGGCGGCATCCGCAGCCATGCCGGAATAGGATAGCGTCGTATCCACCTTACCTGTACCAATCAGGATCTTGCCCATAAAGACGATCAGACGGTTTTTGTAATCATACTCCACATTCCCGGACGGTTCATTGCTGAAGAAATCGTTGCGGATTTCTTTTCCGGTATTCGGGCGCACCGGATAATAGAGCACCTTGTCTGTACTGCGCACACGCAGTTTGTATGCTCCTTCATCTATAAATCGGTGCAGAATCAGGGTGATCCTGTTATCTCCCTTCACTAGTTCTACCGACTGGCGGAACACCTCGCCTTCTTCCGATTCAAGCATGGCAGTCAGGGTCGTCTCCCCAATGGTTCGGAGTGTGAACTGGATTTCCTGTATAAACACACTTCGCAGAACAGTCAGCGGCACATAGTAGGTCTGGAGTACCGGGCTGCTGCCTTCCCAGATATTGCTGACACCGTCATATAAAAAGGGCAGGTTCAAACTGGTCATCGTTTCCTTTGCCAGCGCATCATCCGCACTTCGCAGTGCTTCGATCTCGACTGCCATCTTTTTCTGATTCTGTCGCTCCCTCTGAACCTGATTCCACAGCTTTGCAGACTCTCCGCACACCTTTCAGGCTCAGGTCCTTCGCATAGGAGCTTGCCCGGATCTGGAATACCCCTTCCGGGATCTCCAATTCCTTTTCTTTGTACTCCTGCGGCTGTTCCGTATCCCTTGGAATCCAGAATGGATGCCACAAACGTACCATTGGCA
>ENA-OQIR01000234-OQIR01000234.1-human-gut-metagenome-genome-assembly--contig:-NODE-234-length-26235-cov-2.071204_pt1 | contig 26235 bp, 38 predicted proteins | sample MGYA00242580_ERZ504745 | MGnify/ENA primary metagenome ERZ504745 (study PRJEB26092, sample SAMD00036214) | human gut metagenome | host: Homo sapiens | study: EMG produced TPA metagenomics assembly of...
CTTTCCCCCACGACTTCTCCCATACTGGACATCATGAAACGGCAGTCACAGACACCAAGTGCCACAGGTGTCCCTTTTATAGTACACTTTCCGGTAACTACAGCCTCATCAAGCCCTGTCTTTTCACGAAGCCCCTGAAGCTTTTCTTCGTAGCCTCTGTACTGAAGGGGATTCTGTTCTTCCATGTGAGCATCCCACTCCACAAAGCTCTTTCTGTCTGCGATCATTTTGATTCGACGGTAAGCGGGTACATGGAAATAATTTCCGCAGTGGGGACAGATGTATTGATTCTGCTTTACCTCGTCTACAAAAACCGCCGCTTTGCAGGCGTTGCATTTACGCATCAGGTTATTCGGCACCTCCGGAGTATTTTCCTGTTCCTCACCCCGGATATCCCTGACTGTTTTTTGAACATGTGCTTAATTCTCATTGATCTTCACTCCCGCAATGATATGGCTGGCAAGAAAGCCAGTGTCAAAGTTTCCGGACTGATAATCCTCATCTTTCAGGATTTCGTACTGATAGTCAATATTGGTATCGATTCCATCAATGATCACCTCACCAAGAGCGCTCTGCATTTTTGCAATGGCTTCTTTCCGGTTACCTGCATGAACGATCAGCTTCGCAAGCATGGAATCATAATAAGGCGGGATCTTACAGCCGTTATACACACAGGTATCCACACGGATCCCGTTTCCTCCCGGAAAATGCGCTCCCTGGATAGTTCCCGGCGAAGGACGAAAATTTTTCTGAGGATTTTCAGCATTGATCCTGCACTCAATGGCATGTCCCTGGATCCGGACATCCTCCTGAGCGATCTCAAGAGGCATTCCGGAAGCGATCTTCAGCTGCTCCTTTACAAGATCGATCCCTGTCACCCACTCTGTCACCGGATGCTCCACCTGGATCCTTGTATTCATTTCCATAAACCAGAATTTCCATCCGGTTCCAGAAGGAATTCGATCGTTCCCGCATTTACATAACCGGCTGCTTTCGCCGCCGTCACCGCCGCATGACCCATTTTTCTCTTAATTCCGAAGAAACTGCAGCACTTGGAGATTCCTCGATCATCTTCTGATGATTCCTCTGGATGGAGCAGTCACGCTCTCCCAGATGGATCACATTTCCGAAGCTGTCTGCAAGGATCTGAAACTCAATATGTCTCGGATTTACCACGAAATGTTCAATATACATAGTACCGTCGCCAAAAGCATCTCAGACTCTTTTCTGGCAGTTGCATAGGCTTCCGGAAATTCCTCCGGTGTATTTGCCACACGCATGCCTTTTCCGCCGCCGCCAAGAGCTGCTTGATGATCACCGGATAACCGATCCTCTCGGCTTCCTTAAGACCGGTTTCAATATCCTCCACATCCCCTTCGCTGCCCGGAACTACAGGAACACCAGCTGCGATCATAGTGCTTCTTGCAATTTTTTTGTTGCCAAGCATGCGGATGACCTTTGATGGCGGACCCACAAATGTGATCCCGCATTTTTCACAGAGCTCCGCAAATCTGGCATTTTCAGAAAGAAAGCCAAATCCAGGATGAATGGCATCCGCACCGGAAACCATGGTTGCGCTGATGATCTGTTCCATATTCAGATAACTCTGTGCAGATGGCCCCGGTCCGATACAGATTGCTTCGTCCGCCAGCTGTGTGTGAAGGCTTTCCTCATCGGCCTCAGAATAAACCGCCACTGTGGCAATTCCCATTTCTCTGCAGGCACGGATAATACGCACCGCGATCTCGCCTCTGTTGGCGATCAGTAACTTTCGAATCATACAATCACCTTACCCGATCATAAATGTAAGCTCTGCCTCTACGGCAACCTCTCCATCCACAGATGCCACTGCAGAACCAATGCCTACAGGACCCTTTCTGCGGATGATCTTTGTTTCAAGACGGAGCTTGTCTCCCGGAGCTACCTTTCTGCGGAATTTACACTTGTTGATGCCTCCGAAATAAGCGGTTTTTCCCTTCATATCCTCCAGGGAAAGAATGGCTACCGCCCCCACCTGTGCCAGCGCTTCTACCATCAGAACACCCGGCATTACCGGCTCCTGGGGAAAATGTCCCCGGAAAAAATCCTCGCGGAAGGTCACACATTTATATCCGACAGCAAATTCACCCGGCTCATAATCTTCAATATAGTCCACAAGCAGAAACGGATGTCTGTGTGGAATGATCTCTTCGATCTGTTTTACATCAAGATGCTTCATTCTCTGTCCTCCTGTAAAATCCCGGAGAAAACCACCGATCACATGATCTGCATTCTTTTTCCCCGGAATACTCTCTCTTATTCTCTGATTCTGATCTGAAGGTACTTATCGGATACGGAAAAGCTTCTGACCGTATTCTACCGGCTGTCCGTTCTCCACATAGATTTCTGCGATCTCGCCGTCAAAATCGCTTTCGATCTCATTCATCAGCTTCATAGCTTCCACAATTGCAAGAACCTGGCCTTTTTTTACCTTGTCTCCCACCTGAACGTAAGGCGGAAGATCCTGGGACGGTGCAGCATAGAAGGTTCCTACCAGCGGAGATGTTACCAGGCTGCCTGTCTGATCTTCCCCGCTCTGTGGTGCGGCTTCTGACTGCTCAGTACCTTTCACTCCCTGTGCTTCTGCACAGTTTTCCTGTCACTGCCATTTCATCTGTTGAGGCCGGCACCACAGGATCTTTGCCTGCCGCCGGTGCTGTATTCACTGCCCTGCGGACTTTTCCACCGGTCATTCCTGCTGCCGGAATGTTTTCCACAGTTTCCCCCATAACACCCTGGATGATCTGCGGCTTTCCGTGTTCCATACTTAAGGTCAGATCTGCTGTCTCATATGTAAAGGCAGTAAGCTCTGATGCAGATACGTGATCGATCAGTTCAAGGATCTGGTTAAATTCCATAGGTTCAGTCCTCCTCATACTTCTTTACAAGCAATGTTCCGTTGTGTCCTCCAAAACCAAGGGAATTGCTCATTGCATAACGAACTTCCTGTTTTGCCGGAGCGCCGATCATATAGTTCAGATCAAGCTCCTCATCTGTTTCTGTTGTTCCCACTGTCTGATGGATAAATCCGTCCAGAATGGATTTTACGCATACGATAAACTCAACAGCTCCTGCTGCGCCAAGAAGATGGCCCACCATGGATTTTGTGGAATTGATCTTTACATCCTTGGCAGCGTCCTTAAACGCAAGCTTGATAGCTCTTGTTTCAAACAGGTCATTGTGATGTGTTCCGGTTCCGTGTGCATTGATATAATCTACCTGCGCCGGTGCAACACCTGCTTCCTTCATGGCATTTTCCATAGCACGTGCGGCGCCGCTTCCGTCCTCGGCCGGAGATGTGATATGGAATGCGTCTGCAGTTGCACCGTATCCCACAACCTCTGCCAGGATATTGGCATTTCTCTTTTTGGCATGCTCCAATTCTTCCAGAACAACCACACCTGCACCCTCGCCCATTACAAAACCGCCTCTGTCTTTATCAAACGGAATGGATGCACGCAGCGGATCTTCACTTGTACTCAGTGCAGTAAGACTTGCAAAACCCGCGATACCGATAGGCAGACAGCTCCCTCTGTACCACCGGCAAGCATTACATCTGCATCACCATACTGAATGGCACGAAAAGCATCTCCGATGCAATGTGTTCCTGTCGCACATGCTGTTACCACGTTGGTACATTTTCCCTTTGCACCGGTAGCGATAGAAACATTTCCGGCTGCCATGTTTGTGATCATCTTCGGAACAAGAAGCGGATCCACTCTTGAAGGACCTTTTTCCATAAGCTTCTTCTCATTGGTCTCGGTAGCCTGAAGCTTCCCACACCGGAGCCGATGATAACGCCTACCATGTAAGGATCTTCCTCTTCCATCTTAAGCCCGGAATTTTCCATGGCTTCCAGTGCAGCTGCTACAGCATACTGGGAAAAAGGCTCCATTCTTCTTGCAGTCCTCGGGTCCATGCGATCCTTTGCCACAAAATCTTTAAGCTCTGCTGCCAGTGTTGCCTTGTATCCGGTCGTATCAAAACGGGTGATCGGTCCGATCCCCACCTTTCCTTCTTTTACTCCGTTCCAGAAGCTTTCCACATCATTTCCGATCGGTGTTACTGCTCCAAGTCCTGTTACTACTACTCGTCTTTTCATCAATCTATCCTCCTGACTCCGGGGAGCCTCCTTTACATTGCCATTCCGCCGTCTACGCGAAGTACCTGTCCTGTGATGTAACGTGCATCGTCAGATGCCAGAAATGCGGCTGCCTTTGCCACGTCTTCTGCTGTTCCCATGCTTCCCATGGGGATAGATGCCGCAATATTTTCTTTTACTTTGTCAGAAAGCACGTCCGTCATGTCTGTTTTGATAAATCCCGGTGCAATGGCGTTGACCGTGATTCCTCTGGATGCCAGCTCCTTTGCAGCGGATTTTGTAAGACCGATGATCCCGGCTTTGGATGCCGCATAATTGGCCTGTCCTGCATTTCCACGAAGTCCTACCACCGATGAAAGGCTGATGATCCGTCCGCTTCTCTGCTTCAGCATCATTCTGGACACATGACGGATGCAGTTGAAAGTTCCTTTCAGATTGATGTCAACAACTCTGGAAAAATCTTCCTCACTCATTTTCATGAGAAGTCCGTCCTTCGTAACTCCGGCATTATTTACCAGAATATCAACACGTCCGTATTTCTCTGCAACGGCTTTAAAAAAAGCTTCACATGCATCAAAATCTGCCACATTGCACTGCAGGATATCTGCCTGGCCACCGGCTGTCTCGATCTCTGCTTTTGTTTCCCGGGCTTTTTCTTCTGAGCGTTATAATTGATCACTACAAGATTTCCTGCCTTTGCAAGTTCCAGGGCGATGGCTTTCCCGATTCCACGTGCACCGCCTGTTACGACTGCGATTTTTTTCTCTGACATATGAATTCCTTTCTGATGTTATGCGGTCGTCCGTGATCCGCATTTATTACCTGGCATTTCTGTCTGCTGCCCTATGCCAACTTTACTTTTGATTCTTTATCTGTTTTTCCAATATTTATACCAGTTCCCGCAGACCTTCTCTGCATCTTCTACGGTCTGGATGTTATATACTTTTACATTTCTGTCGATCTTTCTCATAAATCCGGCAAGGGTTCTTCCCGGTCCGATCTCAATAAATGTATCTACTCCCTGACGGATCATATTTTCCACACTCTGCTGCCAGCGCACGGAAGAAAAAATCTGTTTTTCCAGAAGTGCTTTTGTTTCCGCCGGATCTTCCACATACTCTGCGGTCACGTTTGTCACATACGGGATTTTAAGTTCATGAAGTGTGACACCCTCCAGAACCTTTCCCAGTTCTTTTCCTGCAGTGGCAAGCATTGCGGAGTGGAACGGTCCGCTGACATTTAACGGGATCACTCTTCTTCCTCCGGCTGCCTTCAGCTTTTCAGAGGCTTCCTCAACTGCTTCCGCAAGGCCTGTGATCACGATCTGACCGGGACAGTTGTAGTTTGCAATACTTACATCCGCAATGTCTGCAAGCACTTCCTCGATCTTCTCTGTCTCCATTCCCATAACTGCTGCCATGCTTCCCTTACCTGCCGGAACTGCCTGCTCCATAAGGATTCCTCTTTTTCTCACGGTAGTAACAGCATCCTTCAGTTCCATGCCGCCGGCAGCTTCAATAGCGCAGTACTCACCAAGGCTTAATCCTGCAGTTACATCCGGGTGAAGTCCCATCTCCTCTACTACCTTCTCCATGGCAAGACAGGTGGTGACCAGTGCAGCCTGTGTATATTCAGTCAGGTCAAGCCTGTCATTTTCTTCAAAGCAAAGTGCTTTCACATCCAAATCCAGCCACTTGCCGGCAGAGTCGAAAACATCCTTTGCTGTATCGTATTTCTCATAAAAATCTTTTCCCATTCCGGCCTTCTGTGCACCCTGGCCCGGAAAGATAAATGCTGTTTTTCCCATCTATTATTCCTCCACAAGAAAGCTGTTTTTCTTTACAGTCTCTTTTGTCTCTCTGATCAGTCTTGCCATCAGCTCCTTACAGGTCGGTACATCCTTTACCATACCTGCGATCTGTCCGGACATAACGCTTCCGGTTTTTACATCGCCATCAACAACAGCCTTCCTGAGACCACCAAGTGTCAGCATTTCCAGTTCCTCAAAGGATGCGCCTGCTGCTTCTTTCTCCAGATATTCCTTTGTCATAGGGTTTCTTAAGGTACGGACCGGATGACCTGTGGTACGGCCAGTTACTCTTGTGTCGATATCTCTGGCTTTCAGAAGGAACTGTTTGTAATTCTCATGTACGTGACATTCCTCTGTTGCCACAAATCGGGTTCCCATCTGTACGGCTTCTGCACCCAGCATAAAGGCTGCCGCGATCCCACGACCGTCTGCAATTCCACCTGCTGCAATTACCGGGATCTTTACTGCATCCACGACCTGCGGTACCAGCGCCATAGTGGTTGTCTCACCGATATGTCCGCCGGACTCGGTTCCCTCTGCTACCACTGCATCTGCGCCACAGCGCTCCATTCTTCTTGCAAGAGCTACAGATGCAACAACCGGGATCACCTTTACTCCGGCAGCTTTCCATGCTTCCATGTATTTTTCCGGGCTTCCGGCACCGGTTGTTACTACCTTGATTCCTTCTTCTACTACGATCTTCGCAACCTCATCGGCACTCGGACTCATCAGCATGATGTTTACACCAAAAGGCTTATCTGTCAGTTTTTTCGCCTCACGGATCTGCTCACGTACCCACTCTGCCGGTGCATTTGCAGCTGCGATCAGTCCCAGGCCGCCTGCCTCGGATACTGCTGCCGCAATGTGATGATCTGCCACCCAGGCCATACCGCCCTGATGATAGGATATTCAATACCAAGTAATTCTGTAACTCTTGTTTCATCTTTTACCTCCGGAAAATTAAATCAAGCGGATAAAAGCATCCGCGGTTTATTTGGTTCCACTCTTATTTTCAACATTCCATTAACAGGGGCTTTAATACTCGATCAGGCTTGCTCCATACGTCAGGCCGCCGCCGAAGCCTGCAAGGACCAGTCTGTCACCCCGCTGTAGTTTTCCGCTTTTTTTCATCTCATCCAGGAGGATAAGAAGACTTGCGGAAGAAGTATTGCCGTATCTGTCCATATTCATAGGGAACTTGGAAATGTCTTCGCCCAGCCTCCTTGCTGCGGAACGGATGATCCGCTCATTTGCCTGATGGAGAAAATAATAACTGATATCTTCACAGGAAACCTGCTCTCGGGAAAGAAGCTCCTTCACAGCCTCCGGTACCTTGCTCACGGCAAAGCTGAACACTTCCTTTCCGTTCATCTGTATGTAGGTTTCCTTTGCCTTCGGATCATTTTCATAGCGGATCTGATTTCTGCTCTGTAAGGTAAGTGCACCGCCTTTTTTTCCGATGGAATGGGTCACCTGCGCATAGCTTCCACCCTCTTCTGCTCTCAGTACGACTGCTCCTGCACCATCTCCGAAAAGAATGCAGGTGCCGCGATCTGTCCAGTCCGTTAAACCGGACAGCTTTTCCGCACCGATTACAAGGACATTCCTGTATATCCCCTGGGCCAGATATGCCTGCGCAGTGTTCAGTGCCAGAAGAGATCCTGTGCAGGCGCCGTTCAGATCAAAGCAGGTAGCATTTTCCGCTCCGAGCCGCTCCTGCACCCCACATGCCACACAGGGCATGATCTCTGTTGGAGAAATGGTTGCCACAAGGATCAAATCGATCTCTTCTGCCTTCATTTCTGCGTCTTCCAGAGCTCTTAATGCTGCCCCCGCTGCCATCGTCACAGTATCTTCGTCCTCTTTTGCAATATGTCTCTGTACCACACCGGTTCTTTCCCGGATCCACTGATCACTGGTTTCCACCATCTTTGCCAGATCGTTGTTATCCCACACTCTGTCCGGTGCCCAGGAACCGGTTCCGCATATTTTACCTGTCATATTTTTCTCCATGATATCTGTCTTAAATCAATCTGTATAAATCTGTACTGCTGTTCTCTGAATTATCTTTTATCTTAAAATATTTTGATTATCAAATTATATCATCATAAAAGTATTTGTCAAGAAGGAATTTTTGAGCATCCTTTTATGAAAAAAATAACAGCTGCCCAGGCGTGGAGTATTGGTCTCTCCTCTGTCCTGTGACAGCTGTCTTGTTTTTTTCAGACAAGTATTGTATTTATGGTTATTGCATTTATAGTTATTGCCTTCATAATTTTACTTCATCACCACTGTACCAGGCACACCACACCAATCTGCACCAGCAGTATCACCGGTACACCAATTGCAAATCTGGCTTTTCGGGTTTTGTGGTGAAAAAATCTCATGCCAAGGATCGCCCCGACGCTGCCACCGATGACAGCACTTAAGATCAGAGTCTTCTCCGGGATCCGCCATTTATTACGACGTGCTTTCTGCTTGTCAACTCCAAAAAGCACAAAGGCCAGGATATTGACTGCAAGCAGATAATAATATATGTAATCATTCATGATAGCTCCCTCCAGGATCTGTGTCCTGTATTCGGACAGTAACCGATTTATGTCTTCATTGCAGTTTGATGATCAGCACCGGTATGGGCGGATCATTGGGCCGGTTTGCATATTCCGACAGGATCACCAGATATTTATGAGGATCCAGCTGACGGATAAACACAAGCATCTCATCCCGTTCCTGATATCCCGTATCCCCGCCACTGTAAATGCAAAGTGTCATAAGTCCGCCTTTTTCAGAAGCTTAAGTCCGCTTTCCACCGCTCTTTTGCTGCTGTCTGCTCTGGTTGCCACCGAATGGTCCCCGCCGGGAAGATATCCCAAATTAAAGGTGATGCAGGACACTGTTTCTGCTTCTGCATAAACATCCATATTCTCATGGGATTCCAGAAGAAGCTGATAATTTTCCGGACAGTTATCTCTTTTCAGGCGCTCCTCCGTATGTTCCAGTGCCTGCTTCTGAATGTCAAAAGCCAGAACCCGTCCCCTTTTTCCTGCAAGCTGGCTTAACAGAGCCGTGTCATTGCCATTTCCCATTGTTGCATCGATACAAATGTCTCCCGGCATGACCTGCTGCCGTATAAAATGCTGCGTGTATGCAGTGATCTGAAGATTTTTCATTTAAAAATCCTTTCAAAATTCTCTTACAGTTCATGATAATACGGACAGATATCCTCATAATGTCCGTCCTTCATACGGAACCCCTTCGGGATCACGCCAAGCTGGATAAATCCAAGTCTCTCATGATGATCTTCTTTATTTAAGCAGCTCCACATTCCGTCCGTCTCTTCGGATCACACCCTCATCCGAGAGATTTTTGATCTCCCGCATCATGGCACTCCGGTCCACACTTAAATACTGGGCCAGTGCAGTATAGGACATGGGCAGCTTGAATTTCCCGGCATTTTTTTCCGCAGCCAGAGAATGCAGATAGGCTATCAGCTTCTTCCTGGTGGAGATCGTGAAAGCATGTATATCCGATCTGTCTGCTGCCTGGAACGAAGGGCCGTCATCTGCAGCAGATTACTGACCATCTGGCTGTGATGATGACAGGCATTTTCACAGCGCTTGATTACATGCTCATAATCAATAAACAGCACTTTCGTCACGGTAGTGGCACATACATAATAATGCTGGGAATCTGACGAAAGCAGAAACGGTTCGCCAAATACACTGTCCTTATTCAATTCATCGATGACATACTCATTTCCATCCTCGTCACAGCAGTAGAGAACTGCTCTTCCCTCCTGGATCAGACCGATCTTTTTCATTGGAGCTGGAATATTCCATTATGGTTTCTCCATTCTGAAAAACTTTCTCCCGGACTTTGAAGCAGACACGCATCCTTTCCTGTTCTTCGGGCAAAATATCCGTAAATAAAGTGATATGCTCCATAAATTTTCCTCCCACCGGCAAAATAATCTTCCGCATATCTGTACTTTTCTCTCTGCATCCAGGACTATGTAAGAGGACTCTCAAAGCAGATATCCGTATTTTATTTTGCTGCATGTTTCTGATTTTATACCAGCACGAAAAAATGTAAAGTCTGGAATTTTTTTCTGTTTTGTTGTATTTGCAACAGTTTTTGTTGTCGATTTCTGTTATATTTTTATCAAAGTTAAGAAACAAACAAAACCTGAAGCATATAAATAAATCCACCATAGAAAGAAAAGAGGAATCGCTCATGAAAATCACAGATACCATCAAATATGTAGGCGTTAATGATCATCAGGTTGACCTTTTTGAAGGCCAGTACAAAGTGCCGAACGGCATGTCCTACAACTCCTATGTGATCCTGGACGAAAAAATTGCGGTTATGGATACGGTAGATGCAAATTTTACTCACGAATGGCTTGATAATATCCAGAAAGTTCTGGGTGACCGGAAACCGGATTATCTGATCGTACAGCATATGGAACCGGATCATGCAGCCAACATCGCAAACTTCCTGAAGGCTTATCCGGACACCATCGTTGTTTCCAACAAAAAAGCCTTCGCCATGATGCAGAATTTCTTTGACCTGGATCTGGAAGGTCATCAGATCATCGTAGATAACGGCGGAACCCTTTCCCTTGGAAAACACAATCTGACTTTTGTATTTGCACCGATGGTTCACTGGCCGGAAGTTATGGTCACTTATGACAGCACAGAAAAGGTTCTTTTCCGCAGACGGCTTCGGAAAATTCGGTGCCCTGGATGCAGATGAACCATGGGACGATGAGGCAAGAAGATACTATATCGGCATCGTTGGAAAATATGGTGTGCAGGTGCAGAATCTTCTGAAAGTAGCCGCAACTCTGGATATCCAGACCATCTGCCCGCTCCACGGACCGGTTCTTACTGAAGATCTTGGACATTATATCAGTCTCTATGATACCTGGTCTTCCTATACACCGGAGGATGACGGAATCGTGATCGCCTACACTTCCGTTTACGGCCACACAAGAACAGCAGTCGCACAGCTTGCCGATAAATTCCGTGCCAAAGGATGTCCGCGTGTTCTGATCTATGACCTTGCAAGAGATGATATGTCCCAGGCACTGAGCGATGCTTTCCGTTACTCCAAGCTGGTTCTCGCAACCACCACATATAATGCAGGTATCTATCCGTTTATGAACGACTTTATTACCCGTCTGGCAGAGCACAACTTCCAGAACCGCACTGTAGGACTGATTGAAAACGGAAGCTGGGCACCGCTGGCAGCGAAGGTCATGAAAGAAATGCTTTCCAAATGCAAAAAGATCAACTGGCTGAATACCACAGTTAAGATCATGTCTGCAGTAAACGAAGAAAACCGCAGACAGATGGAAGCTATGGCTGATGAGCTCTGCCAGGAATACATTGCAAAAAGCGATGATCTTGCCAACAAAAATGATATGACCGCTCTGTTCCACATCGGTTACGGCCTCTATGTGGTAACCTCCAACGATGGCAAAAAGGACAACGGTCTGATCGTCAATACCGTTACACAGCTTACCGACAACCCATATCGCGTGGCTGTCAACATCAACAAGGCAAACTACTCTCACCACGTGATTCAGCAGACCGGTATCATGAACGTAAACTGCCTGTCCACAGATGCTCCGTTCTCTGTTTTTGAGCAGTTCGGCTTCCAGTCCGGCAGAAGCACCGATAAATTTGCCGGCCAGAAAGTAAACCACTCCGACAACGGCCTGGTATTCCTGGACAAATATATCAATGCTTTCATGTCCCTGAAGGTAGAAAACTATGTGGATCTCGGCACTCACGGAATGTTCATCTGCAGCGTCACAGAGGCCCGCGTCATGAGCGATCAGGATACCATGACTTACACCTACTACCAGAAACATGTAAAGCCAAAGCCACAGACCGAGGGCAAAAAAGGCTGGGTATGTAAAGTCTGCGGATACATCTATGAAGGCGATGAACTTCCTGAAGATATCATCTGCCCGCTGTGCAAGCATGGCGCTGTGGATTTTGAGCCGATCGAAGGATAAGGCAAAAATCCGGATCAGCTGATCTTATCCGGTTACAACTCCCTTGTTTTTACAAATTATAAACCTTATAAACTGCAAAAGACAGGTCTTTGAATGGCCTGTCTTTTTGCGGTATCGTTCTCTTCAATATCTTTTATTTCATCAGTCTGATAACCTGCTCTGCAGTATCTGCCAGATTCTGCTTTGCATTCTCATTTTTCATGGCCTCCTCCAGAGTTACCACTCCACGGAGATCGGGAAAAAGGCATCGATTCCTGCATCGTTGCAGGCTCTTGCGTCACGCTGTACGGCACCTGCAAAGGCGATCACTTTTTTTCCATATTTCTTTGCAAGCTTTGCAACACCTACCGGCGCTTTTCCCATGGCTGTCTGTCCATCCATGCGTCCCTCACCTGTGATCACAAAATCCGCGTCTTTGATGTAGTCCTCAAGTTTTGTCTCATCCAGCACGATATTGATCCCGGATTCCAGAACTGCATCGGTAAAGGTCAGGAATGCAAATCCCATTCCGCCGGCGGCACCTGTTCCCGGATACTTTGGATCTGCTTTCGGAAAACGCTCCTTTGCAAGCTCTGCGTAGGCACCCAGCCACTGATCCATGTCCTGGATCATCTCCGGTGTAGCACCCTTCTGCGGTCCGTAGATGGCACTGCATCCAAGCTCTCCGCAAAGAGGATTTGTGACATCGCAGGCAACACGGAATTTACATTCTGCAAGCTCCGGGATCACATAGGCATCTGTGATCTCTGTGATGTCTTTCAGGCCTCTTGCTCCCGGAAGGACCTGCTTTCCGTCTTTGTCCAGAAATGCATAGCCAAGTGCCTGAAGCATTCCCACACCACCGTCATTGGTGGCGCTTCCGCCGATACCCACAATAAATCTGCGGCAGCCTTTTTCGATGGCGTCCCTGATCACCTCACCGACACCGTAGGTTGTGGTATAAAGAGGATTTCTTTTTTCGTCCGGTACCTGCGTGATCCCTGCTGCACCGGCCATTTCGATCACTGCAGTCTTTGTGCTTTCGATGATGCCATACTCACAGATCACCGGCTCGCCAAGAGGCCCTGTAACCTTTACATACTCTGTTTTTCCGTTCATTCCTGCAACAAGGGCTTCCACGGTCCCCTCTCCACCGTCTGCCAGTGGTCTTACCTGAACTTCTGCGTCCGCATCCACACGATGGATACCTTCAGCGGCTGCAAAGCCTGCCTCCATGGATGTCATACTGCCCTTAAAAGAATCGATCGCTGTTACTACCTTCATTTTATTTTCCTCCTGTATGATTTTTATGTAAACCTGATATCCGTACTCTCCGTTCCATTCAAGCTTGCTTCTGTTTTTAATCATAATAAAATTAAGCATGGATGTATATATTATGTGTACTATATTTTTTCTTTATTTTTATATTTTTCGTTATAAATAACATACTCAAATTGAATTCATAAAACATATATGATATACTGACCAAAAGAAAGCACCCTGTAGATCCTGTATTCTCATTTCGTTTACCTGCATAAATATAAAATCAGACCTTCCGTAATATAAATACTATCAGTCTTTCCAGGAGGATTCCATGATCACACACATCAGCCACACTCTTGCCCAGCAGATCGTCAACACGATCAAGGACGTCTGCAGTTACGATATCAATTTTATCAACCCGTCCGGCACAATTATCGCCAGTACAAACTCTGCCAGGATCGGAACCTATCATGAGATCGGACGGAAAGCTGCTGTAACCGGTACTACCATAGAGGTAGCTGAATCTGACAATTTTACAGGAACACGCCAGGGTATCAACATGCCTCTTTACCATGAAGACTGTCTTCTGGCTGTGATTGGCATCACCGGTTCCCCGGAAAAGGTACGCAAGTATGCCTTTCTGGCACAGCGTATCACCAGCCTTCTGATCCGTGAGCAGGAGCTTGGCCAGTACAGCCGGCACCAGGCGGACAAAAAGCAATTTATCATCAGCTCTCTTCTCCATGGGGAGACCCAGAATCCGGAATATCTTCTGAAATGCCTGAGAGAATTTCAGATCGATCCGGACACGCCCAAACGGCTGATATTGATCCATACGTATCCGGCTGCTTCCGGCAGAAATCCTTCTGTAAAGATCGCCCGCAGATTCCGGAATCCTCAGAAAGTTCTGCTTCCCTGACACATCCCGAAAATACAGCTCTTTCTCCGGAATCCTCTCCACAGCCAGAAACTCCGGACTCAGACTCTGGCATCGGATCTGTTCTTTCGGAACATCAGATCCAAAGTTTTTTCAAAACCGCCGGGATCACCCTGCACACCTTCCGCTATCCCGGAGATTATCTTGCTGTTGCAGACAATTCCAATTTTTCTGCTCTTTCCGCAGTGCTTCGTAATTTTGCCCAAAAGCATGCAGACACTCTGGCCATTGCAGTTGGAAAGGCTGTACCTCTGTATCAGCTTGAACTTTCCCTGAATACTGCGGAAACTACCCTGAGGAGCCTTCACCAGCCCCTTACTGACAATATCTGTACAGAAAATTATGCAGTTTTTGATGATCTCACTCTGGAAATCATTCTCTCTTCTGTGTCTCGGAAAGACCGCGAAGAATTTTTCGTAAAAACTATTTATCAGCTTTCCCCGGATGAAAAGGACCTTCTGCGAACTTATTTTTCCCTGGAAATGTCTCTGGCTGATACCGCAGAGAAGCTTTTTCTCCACAAAAATACTCTTCAATATAAATTAAACCACATTTATAAAAAATGTGGTCTCAATCCCCGGAAATTCCGGGACGCTGTTCTGTTGTATCTGGCACTGGAGCTGGAATGAACCAGCCATTTCACTATCCTTTCACATGAAATCCAAACTCCTCCTCCAGTGGGATCTCCCTCGCTTCAATCCCCTCGATCTCCACAAAGCTCTGCTGAGAAAGGCGCTCTACCATCTCCCGGATTTCTTCTCTGGTTCCCTGTAATTCCATTTCCACACGATCATCCCAGAGATTCCGTACCCAGCCGGTCAGTCCCATGGACTGTGCAATATAATAAGAGCGGTAACGAAAGCCTACTCCCTGTACTCTTCCTGAAAAATAAAAATGTTTCCGAATCTTTTCCATCTGGCACCTCATATTTTCTGTCTTAACTATTCTGTCTCTGTATCTCCACCCGAAAGTCTCCCGCATCCGCCGCAGGAATATCATAACCAGATTATATAATATTTCTTTATAAATTGTAAAGTTATATCCTTCTGCCTATTGGAAACTATAATCATCTACGTTATAATAGTTTTTATCAGAATAAAAAGAAATTTACTTTCTTTTTCAGAAAATATTTTCAACAAAATTTAACATCAGGAGGTAATGATCATGAATGAAAGCATCAAAAACCTGTTAGAACGCAGAAGCATCCGTGCCTACAAAAAAGAACTTGTTCCGAAAGAAACTCTGGATACGATCCTGGAAGCAGGAAAATATTCCCCCAGCGGCATGGGACAGCAGAGCACTCTTATGGTAGTGACACAGGATCCGGAGCTGGTTGCGAGGCTTTCCAAAATGAACGCAGCTGTTATGGGCAGCACCTCAGATCCGTTCTACGGCGCCCCAACTGTGATCATTGTCTTTTCCGACAGCAAAATGGGCACCTGTGTGGAAAATGGAAGTCTTGTGATGGGAAATCTCATGAATGCCGCACATGCTCTCGGCGTGGACTCCTGCTGGATTCACCGTGCAAGAGAAGTTTTTGACTCCGAGGAGGGAAAAGAGCTGAAGAAGCAGTGGGGTGTTCCAGAAGAATATATCGGCGTGGGCCACTGTGTTCTTGGATACCGTGACTGTGAGTATCCAACAGCCAAACCGCGTAAGGATGGTTTTGTAATCCGCGTGTGATCGTCTTGCAAATAAAATTTCCACTGCCAAAAACTTTTAATGTAAATAAAAATCTGACAGATTCCTGCATGATACGCATTGCTACGTATCTGAGAATACACAGGGAAACAGCCCTCCGGTATCATAAATACCAGAAGCTTTTCCCTTCTTCTCCGGCAGTGATCTGTCAGATTTTATTTTCTCTTATTTCAGTGCTTTATCCTTATATCTGGAAATCTCCTCCAGATATTTTTTTCCAAGGGCACTGATGTTAACACCCTTTCTGGCAATATAACCGATTGTCATGATCTCATCGGAATCCAGCTTCACAGCACAGTAATCGGAACCATTAAGATCCTCACAGATAATACCGGAGCATAAGGTATATCCATTCAGTCCTACCATCAGGTTCAGCATAGTAGCCCTGTCATCGGCTTTGATCAGCCGTTTGTATTCATAGGTGCTCAAAACCTCCTCCGCAAAATAAAAGGAGTTATTTCCTCCCTGTTCAAAGGACAGACACGGATATTCCTTCAGTTCTTCCAGCGTGATCTTCTCACGCTTTGCCAGAGGATGCCCCTTCCACATGTAAACGTAGATCCGACAATTAAGAAGTTCGTGAAACTCCAGACCATACTCGTGAAACATTTTTGCAAGTACATTATGGTTAAACTCATTTACGTAGAGGATTCCGATCTCACTCTTGAAATTACGGACATCTTCGATGACCTGATGCGTCTTGGTCTCGTGGACCGCAAATTCATACTCATCCATACCAAACTGCTTTACCAGCTCCACGAAGGCATTGACTGCGAAGGTATAATGCTGCATGGAAACACTGAATTTTTTGCGTGACTGTTCCTTGGAAATATATTTGGCTTCCATCAGTTCGTACTGTTCCACCACCTGCCTTGCATACCCCAGAAATTCTTCGCCTGCAGGCGTTACGGCGATTCCGCGGTTCGTTCTTCGGAATATCTCAACACCGGTTTCTGCTTCCAGCTCCCGGATTGCCGTGGAAAGACTGGGCTGAGAAATATAAAGGCTTTTTGCTGCCTCGTTCATAGATCCGGCTTTTGCAATTGCTATGGTATATCTGAGCTGTGCCAGAGTCATCTTTCTGCCTCCCCGTTTCTTGTTCCGGCTCTCTGTTCCTCTTCAGACAGATCCGGCAACAAGCATCCTTTATCTTTTTATTTAAGGTAGTTCTTATCTACATATCCTTCTTTTCCAAGCTTCGGAACATATACATACCAGTAAGTACTGTCTTTCTTCTCAATGACTTCCACCGTATCTCCGTTATTCAGCTGGGCGATCTCATTGTCCTTGTCATACGCCTTTGCACTGCGCAGAGCCAGATATCCGCTTTCCACTTTAACAGTCATGGATGGAGTTGTCGTACCTGAGCCTCCGGTAAGATAGTTCTTGTCAACATAACCTGTCTTATCCAGCTGCGGAACATATACATACCAGTACTGATCGTTACTGGTGTCCTTCACCTGAACCGTGTCACCGGTATTCAGCTGTCCGATCTCATTGCTTTCATTATAGGCTGCCTTGTTGCGAAGGGCAAGATAACCCGTTTCTACTTTAACTGTCCACAGACCACTGTTGTAGATATACCGGTTATCCACATATCCGGATTTATCCAGCCCCGGAGCATATACGTACCAGTAAGTAGAATCACTGCTGTCCTTTACAAGAACGGTATCTCCGGTATTCAGGCGTCCGATCTCGTTACTGTCATTGTAAGCTGCGGTACTTCGAAGAGCCAGATAGCCTTTTTTTACCTTTACTGTCCAGGAATCATTGGAAGCTGTGGCGTTCTCTGCTATCTGGATATAGTTTTTGTCCAGATATCCGGATTTATCCAGTCTTGGCACGTATGCATACCAGTAGGTAGCGTCCTTCCGATTTGTAACTTCCACAAGATCTCCTGTATTCAGCTGTCCGATCTCATTTCCTCTGTCAAAAGCCTTCTCACTTCGAAGAGCCAGGTATCCATCTGTGACTTTGACTTTAAAAGTGGTTCCTGCTGCTGCCTTTGCCTCCCGGATCGTCGCCGGAAAAGCTGCTGCCAGTATAAATGTCAGAAGTACCAGCTTTTTTACTGCCTTTATATTAGACAGAAGAGTTCTTTTTCTCATATTATACGCCTCCTTTTCTTTTTGGATCTTTCTCTGATCTGCTGCTCTCTCTGTTTTTTATTTACTGAGCAGACCGCACCGGAATTTATGGTAGTATTATATCATATTTTCAGCTGATAGCTGTAAGAATCATATCTCTTATCGCAGTCCAAAACGTTCTTTTCTGTAATGCAGGTATTGACACTTTTAATTAGTAGTGTTATATTACATGTAGAACATGATAAAAGTAATGCCCCCGGGATTTTTCCCGGGGAATTTTATACACATACGTTCAATATATGACAGTCCGGGAGATCTGTCCCCTGAGAGGACAGATCGATCATCCGGGACGTTGCAGACTATAATATAAGGGAAGGTGAATACCATGGCAGTAAAAAAAGATTATTACGATGTTCTGGGCATTGACCGGAACGCAGATGAAAAAACAATAAAAAAAGCCTACCGTAAGCTGGCCAAAAAATATCATCCGGATACAAACGCCGGTAATGCAGATGCCGCAGATAAATTTAAAGAAGTAAACGAAGCCTACGATGTCTTAAGTGATCCAAAGAAGAAAAAAATGTATGATCAGTTTGGTCATGCCGCGTTTGAGGCAGGAGCTGATCCTGGCGCCGGTGGATTCGGCGGATTCCAGGGTGGCAGCAATGGCAGCTATCAGGAATTTCATTTTAACGGTGAAAACATGGACGATATTTTTGGTGATATCTTCGGAAATATGTTCCACGGCAGTCACGGCGAAAGCCGCGGTTTCGGCAGTAATGGCACATATGAGCATTTCACCGGTAACGGTGGCGGCTTTCACAGTGGATTTGGCGGAAGTGGCTTTCACAGCGGCAACGGCTTCGGCGGATTCCATCAGCAGAATTTTCCGCAAAAAGGCTCTGATGTGAAGGCCAGCATCAACGTTACCTTTGATGAGGCAGCTTTTGGTGCTGATAAAAGAATTTCTCTGTCCGGTCCGGACGGAAGCTCCGGTGCACCGCAGACACTTCAGATTCATATTCCGGCAGGTATTGATACCGGCAAGAGTATCCGTCTGAAAGGAAAAGGCATGCCCGGAACCGGCGGCGGCGAGCCTGGTGACCTTCTTCTGAAGGTTACCGTAGGAATACGTCCTGGCTATGAACGAAAAGGATCGGATGTTTATACCACCATTTCTATTCCTTACACAACCGCTGTTTTCGGCGGTGAAGCCACCGTTCCTACCCTTTACGGAAATGTTATCTGTAAGATCAGGGAAGGTATGCAGTCCGGTTCCAAGATCCGCCTGAGAGGAAAAGGCATTGTTTCCATGAAGAACTCTTCCGTCCGCGGTGATCAGTATGTAACCATTCAGATTCAGGTTCCTCAAAATCTGAATTATTCCGCAAAAGAGAAACTTCATGAATATGCAAAGGCCTGTGGACTGGAACGGAGTAATGCCACTGGATCACATGTAGCATAAAAGTTAAAATAAAAGAGTATCACAAAGCTCATCACTATCAATGAGTTCCTGTGATACTCTTTTTTGATTTTAAAGTAAGATCTGATATAGCTTATGACAGCGTCATATCTCCATCTTTCACCCATCCGAGCTTACGTACAAACATATTGATCAACGGACAGAGAACTGCCGGGAGAATAAAAGAGATCAGGAAAAGTCCTGCCCAGTCCATAGCTGTAACAGCTGTCTTGGTTCCTTCTGCAATATCATTCATCCATCCTGTATACACACCGATCTGACCTACAAAACCGCAGGTACCCATTCCTGAGGATACAGCAGTTCCGTTCATCTGAAGCCTGAACAAGCAGGTTGCAATAGGTCCTGTGATAGCAGATGTTACGATCGGAGCGATCCAGATCCTTGGATTTCTGACAATATTACCCATCTGGAGCATGGAAGTTCCAATTCCCTGAGAGACAAGACCGCCCCATTTGTTTTCCCTGAAGGACATGACCGCAAAACCTACCATCTGCGCACAGCAACCCGCTACTGCAGCGCCGCCTGCCAGTCCGGTAAGTCCCAGAGCCGCACAGATCGCAGCAGAAGAGATCGGCAGCGTCAGTGCGATTCCAACAAATACAGAAACCAGGATTCCCATAAAGAATGGCTGCAGATCTGTTGCCCACATGATCACGCTTCCTACTTTCATAGCAGCTTTTCCAAGGGCAGGTGCCCACCATGCGGAAAGACCTACGCCCACACCGATGGTTACAAGAGGCGTTACAAGGATATCGATCTTCGTTTCCTTTGAAACTGCTTTACCAATCTCAGCTGCAACAATGGCAACAAACAGTACAGCCAGAGGACCGCCTGCTCCGCCAAGTGCGTTGGAGGCAAATCCAACGGTGATCAGCGAAAACAATACCAGCGGCGGGCAATGCAAGGCGTAACCGATGCTACTGCCATGCAGGGCCGCTCATGCAGATGCCAGAGAACCTACTGTGTACTGGGTATCATTGACTGTGGCAACTGCCATAGTCAGAAACGGAATGTGAAACTGCGTGCCAATGGTGTTGATGATCGTACCGATCAGCAGGGAACAGAAAAGTCCCTGTGCCATAGCTCCCAGTGCATCGATACCATATCTCTTCAGAGAGATCTCAATATCCTTCCGTTTCAGAAATGCTTTGAATTTTTCCATTTTTAAACTCTCTCCTTACCCTGATCCGCTTCCTGCCGGATCAGTTCCTTTATTTGCAAAAAGCCTCGCTTACTTTCTCAAGTTCCTCGCGGATGGAAATATGCTGCGGACATACTTCCTCACACTGTCCGCATTTTACACATTCATCTGCACGCTTTCTGCCATGACTGACTACCAGCCAGTCTTCCTGATGCGCTGCGGCGGCTTTATTTCCGTACAATGTCAGATAATTCATTGCTGTAAAAGAACCGGAAATTCCGATTTCCATCGGACAGACCTTTGCGCAGTAGTTACAGGTTGTGCATGGGATCAAAGGAATTTTGCTCATAGCCTCTCTTGCCTTATCAAGAGTCTCCTTCTCACTGTCAGTAAGGCCGTTGAAATCCTTCATAAAAGAAAGGTTATCCTCCATCTGCACAACATTGCTCATTCCGGAAAGTACGGTGATCACGCCTTCCAGATTTGCCGCAAAACGGATCGCCCAGGATGCTGTGGATGCTTCCGGCTCTGCTGCCTTCAGAAGCTTTTCCACTGATTCCGGCGGAGTTGCAAGCATGCCGCCTTTTACAGGTTCCATGATAATGACCGGTTTTCCATGTTTTCTGGCCACCTCGTAGCAGGCTCTTGACTGGATCGCCGGATTTTCCCAGTCTGCGTAATTGATCTGCAGCTGTACAAATTCCATTTCCGGATGTGCAGTGAGAAGTGCATCCAGCTCCTCCGGTGTGGAGTGGAACGAAAATCCTGCATGTCTGATCAGACCGGCTTCCTTCTGTTCACGGATCCAATCCCATAAACCGTACTCATCAAAATATTTTGTTCTGTGCTCTCCAAGATTGTGGAGAAGATAAAAGTCGAAATATCCTGCCTTTGTTCTCTCCAGAGATGTTTTAAACTGTGCAAGAGCTTCATCTCTTGTCTTGCAGTTGATCCAGGCTGCCATCTTGGTGGCTAGCTGATATTTTTCTCTCGGATAACGCTCTACCAGCGCTTCGCGGATAGCATCTTCGCTCCTGCATAAGCCCATGCTGTATCAAAATATGTAAATCCGGCTTCCATAAATTTGTCCACCATGACTTTGGTCTGCTCCACATCGATCACACCTTCTGATTTCTGCGGAAGTCTCATAAGGCCAAAACCAAGTTTTTTTGATCTCTTCGCCTAAATATGCCATATTTTTCTCCCTTCTTATTCCATTCCGGAAAATTTCCCATATTACTATATCATCTGCTATCGTCTGGTAAACAATATTCCAGACATTGATATTTCCCGGACAGTTATATTTTACTACAGGAAAAAAACTGCGTTTCTCCTATTATAATAGTATTTTCTTCAGCAGTAAACCTTTTTCTTTTACAAGTGTCAAGACAGTGGCGCTCTTGTTGCTGTAAACAAAAAAGCAGCTGCCGCACTTTTCTAACACGACAACTGCCTTTCGTTTTACTGCTTCTGCATCTGTTTATTCTCTTTTCCATAAAGAAACGGCCTTGCCACCGTCCGGTTGAAAAACTCGATCAGCGGTCCCATAAAAAATGCAGTGACAAGGGTTCCCACTCCTACAACCGCACCCATAAAAAATCCCGCCGCAGTTGTGAGCACATCGGTCCCGATCCTGCACATCCGGAAAGGAATCCGGGTTCTTTTATCTAAGATCAGCGCATAGGCATCATAGGCGGAAACACCCATATCTGCAGTAAAATACAACGCTGACGCAAAACACATCATCACAACGGCAATGCACATCAGAAGAACTCTTACCCCAAAAGTTCTCTCCGGCAGATATTTGTCAAAAAGCTGCATTCCTTTTTCCACGATGATCCCCATAAAAAACAAGTTCAGCACAGTTCCCAGCCCGATAAAATGCCGGTCCAGAAAAAATACTCCCAGCAGCATCAACGCATTGATGATGATATAAACATAACTGTACTTTATTCCTGCAAGATTCCATACTCCCATAACAAAACAAGAATTGGGATCTGTTCCAAAATCCGATGCCTTAAAAATGGCCACACTAACCCCGGCCAGAAAAATCCCGGCAAAAGTCATAAAGATTCTTTTTACTGTTAATGAATTCATTTTTATTCTTTACACCTCTGATCAAATATCTTACACTGATGGTATCGAACTTCAGGAATGCTGTCAAAGCAGAAAATGCTGATCTGCTTTCAGCCCCGAAATATGTAAAAGTTACATCATATTATGTGGAAAGGCATGACAATCATGGAAGATAAGCAGGTCATGAACCGGAAAACTTCATCAAAAGAACTTCATCTGATTTCCTGCGGCTGGGAAAAATGTACGCCGGATCAGTCCTACGGCCCAGGGGTGCGCCGCTATTATACCGTACATTTTGTTCTGAAAGGACAGGGCTATTTCTACATCAATAATCGGAAATATACCCTGAAAGCCGGACAGTGCTTCTTTATCCCGCCAGTTGTCAGCACGCTTTATAAAGCGGAGCCTTCTGATCCCTGGACCTATACCTGGATCTGTTTTAACGGTGAAAATGCTGCCGCACTTTCCGAACACTGTCATCTCACCCTGGAAAATCCGGTTCAGCAGCTTACTTCTGTAATTCCCTATGCGGAAACGATCTGTGAAATGATGACCCATCCCCAGCTGACGCCTTCCAACGAAGCTTATATCCAGAGCAGTCTTTACCGAATCATCGCCATGCTGGAGGAAGAATTTCATGCTTCCTACACCACCATGGAAGCCAACGATAATTTTTACATTACCCAGGCTGTGGATTACATCAAAAAAGTCCGTTTCTGGATATCACAGTGACAGATGTCGCAGACTACCTCCACATCAGCCGCAGCCACCTTTACGGACTTTTCAAAAAACATCTGGGTACTACTCCTCAGGCCTTTCTGACTTCAGCCAAGATCATCAATGCCAGGGAGCTTCTGACGATCACAGATATCCCCATTGCCAATATCGCAACTTCCTGCGGTTATCAGAATCCCTTTGCCTTCTCCCGTGCCTTCAAAAAAGAAACCGGCATGACGCCACGGGAATACCGGGAAAAATATCATCATGCCGAGGATCTTCTGGATTGCTGAACCAATTTTCCTGATTTACGGAACAACTACCTTGGCATTGTAGTATTCCACCGCAGCATCCATAGTCGGACCTTCGTTGTCAAACCAGTCATAAGTGATGGTTTCGCCGTTTTCTCCCCATACCTCCGGGCAGTCGATTTCTTCCCAGTCAAGCGGAACGAAATGCTCTTTCTGTTCTGATGCACGCAGCATGATCTGATGCAACTCCTCAAATTCCTCCGGGTTCAAAACTCCGGGTTTTGCGGATACAAACAGTGGTGTACCGCTCTTTGCAAGAACGTCTGCCCACTGACGATTTTTCTCCCATGGGATCATTCCGAAAATACCGACACAGTCTGCATCAATATGATAAAACGTATTGTGCTGCGGAAGACGGAATGCCAGCGTATTACGCCCATTCGTCTGGTACGCTCCCAGATACGTCCGCTGGTATCGTCACCGGTCCGGTTCAGATGCATCAGCCTGCGCCGAGATGTCCGATGGTATTGCAGCCGATGATCACTGCGTTATTGCTCCGGGAAGCATCATAAATCTCCTGATAAAGCATTTTTACGATTTCTGCGCTGGTTTTGGTCTGATCATAAAAGTGCCATTTCTCCATGGAATTGTCTCTTAAATTCGCCTCAAATCCCCATTTCCCAAAGAGATCAAAGGTAGAAAAATCATGCTTGATCAGCGTGTATCCCCAATCACAGATCCTCTCGATATCTTTACGGATATATGCCAGTGCATCCGGGTGGGACGGATCGAGACAGTCATTATAGGAAATTCTCCACTCATCCGGGATATTCTCATCTTCATTAAGAAGCAGACGGACCCAGATACCCGGGCGAACACCTTTTTTCTCCAGCTTGTCTGCAAGACTTTTCATATCCGGAAATCTTGCATTGCCTTTTGTCCATGGTCCACCGTTGTATTCATCCAGGCGATGATGCTCCTGCCAGCAGTCATCAATGACCATGAACGGAGAATTTTTTACACCTTCGGTCAGTTTCAGGATATAATCGGTATCACTTAAGATCTCCTCTTCGGAGCTGTCACCGTAAGCATAGTACCAGTTATTGCTTCCATACACCGGAAACTCCGGGAAAATCGGATCTGTACACATTTTTTCACAGAATTTCTGTGCAGTTTCAAAAGTATCTGCTCCCTCTGCTTCCATGCAGACGATCTGTGCGGCACACAGCTTTCTTCCTTTCAGCTGTACTCCTGTATTTCCGCAGCGAACATCCAGAAACAAAGTAATTCCTTTGGTATCCACCTGCCAGCTGCACATAGCAGAGGGACGGACCTTTACGCCAAAGCAGAGAACCTTCTCAGAAAGCTTCGCCAGAAAATACCATGGCAGATAACGGTTTCCGCTCATTCCATGCCATTCCACATCACCATAGGTACGTTCCCAGGCATCTCCCAGAAATCTGGCTGATTTCGGATCTTATAGTTCCATCTCAACTTCACGCATCTCACTGCATCCTCGGATGTGACAAGTATATCTTCATGTTCACCTGCGTCCTGGAATTCCACAGTAGTTGCACCGGCAGCTACTGTCGTCTGCCCTCCCTGGCACACAAGTCTCTCCTCTTCTGTTTCCACTGTTACATAATCCGGTACCCCAAGCTTAAAATCTGCATATTTTTTCTGCATTATTCTCTCCTCCTGTACTTTTTTATTTACATTTTGCTTTACCTGCATACTCATGAATACTGTCTTTCTATCGTCTGTTCAACTCAGAAGAATGTACGAAAAATTTTTTTAATACATTTTGTCTATATGCCTTATTATATTGATTTTTTTGTTTTTTTCTATGCTTTAAAGTTATTATAACATTGCAGAATGTTCAATCTGCATAAGCTTTTCAGTCCTTGTCCGATCCGTTTTTTAATATAAGAACGTAAGGGCGGAAGTTAGTTTTTCATTTAACGGGACACAAATTCTGGTTGAATGAAAAAGTAACTGCCACCATGTACCAATATGGATAAGAAAAGGGATTTTTGCAGGATTAACGTCTACCGGATATAGATATTTCCATGAAATACAACTATAATATAAAGAGAAAACACCGTATTTTTACGGCATTGGGACATCACGAAAGAACCGCTGGCAGTTTTTTTGCAAGGGTAACTTCCACCGGCAGAAGAATACGATACCGGAAATGAAGGTGATATTTAGTGCTTTAGCAGCGTAGGTTTTAATATCACCTGATCCGCGGGTATATCTTCAAGATTGCAAAGTTCCAATAGTTTTCTGTCTATCAGTAACTGAGCCAGTTTAAAGGGGGTACAGCCGTTTAAACTGGCTCTTGCCACGCTATTGATATGGTTGGCTATCTGAGTTACCTTACGCTGGTTCAGCCGTGCGAAGCTTATGCCTTTGGGGAGGATATAACGGATAAATTCATGGTTCTTTTCCAGCTTGCCTTTTTGCCAGGAAGACATGGGGTCACAATAAAAAACACGAGATAAACGAGCTGTATTTCCAGGAGATTCAAATATTTCAGGGTCTTTAAAAGAGGAGCCATTGTCTGTGAGGATAACAGGAAATAACTTGTGGTATAGAGCTGCTCCAAGCTGTTCATACAGCCA
>ENA-OQIR01000235-OQIR01000235.1-human-gut-metagenome-genome-assembly--contig:-NODE-235-length-26086-cov-2.363804_pt1 | contig 26086 bp, 42 predicted proteins | sample MGYA00242580_ERZ504745 | MGnify/ENA primary metagenome ERZ504745 (study PRJEB26092, sample SAMD00036214) | human gut metagenome | host: Homo sapiens | study: EMG produced TPA metagenomics assembly of...
GCGTGAAGTACTTGATCCAGCCCGGGCAACCGAGTACCCGTAGCACCGAGGAAACCGCTTTCGTCTGCGAGATTTTTAACGAGGCGGGTAAGATCGTGAAAGCGGCCGGTATTCCTTTCGGCTATCACAACCATGAGATGGAGTTCGCCAAGGTAAATCCGGCAGTACGGAGGCCAAGCTGGGAAGGCGTGTGAAAGGAGATTGCATCTATGAGTTGTTCTTGAAGAATACTGATCCTTCGCTTGTATTTTTCGAGATGGATGTTTATTGGGCCGTGATGGGACAACAAGATCCGATAGAGTGGTTGAAGAAATATCCGAACCGTATCAAGGTATTGCATATCAAGGACCGTGCTATTCTTAGGCGAGTCCGGGATGATGAATTTCGAGAATATATTCCGGCAAGCTTACGCGAATGGAATCAAGGATTATTTCGTGGAGTTGGAGGGTATGCCTGACGGACGTTCCCAGTTTGAGGGCGTGAAAGGCTGCGTGGATTATTTATTGAAAGCACCGTTCGTGAAATAAGTCTTTTGACTCATTAAAAAAACGCTCATGGCGGTAGGATGCTTCCTGCCCCGGCCTACCAACTCCGGGCATAGTCTGCTTGTTAGGCGGCAGTCTTAACGGTTTCAGTCGTGGCAGTTTCAGCAGCGGTCTGGGCTTCCTTCTCGGCGGCTTTCTTTGCCTTGCGTTCCTCGGCTTTTGCCTTGCGTTCGGCTTCCTTCTTGGCATTGTACTCGGCACGGGTCAGGACACACTCCCCGGTCAGACGGCCATAGATGAAGCGTTCAAACTCTTTACGGAACGTGACTTCGGAGACTTCACGCACTTTGCCCGTTTTGGTCACGAGGGTCAGCAGGGTCTCAAAGTCGTTGCGGCCTACCTTGAGCCGGGTCTCGGACTCGCCCAGTTCGAGGTAGGACAGACACTTCTTGTACGCTTCATAGATGGGGCGAGGGATCAGACTGCCCTTCTCGGATGCCATGTTATTGCGGCAGGCGGCAACGTGGTCGCCAACAACGAGCAGTAAAGCAGCGCAGTCCTTGCGCCAGTGTCATAGTTCACCTTTTGAAGGCCCTTGGCAATAAACTCGTCTTTGGAAACGGCAGTGGTTAGGCCCTGGGAATAGTGGGACTCAAGCATGGAACGAAAACCGAGAAGAGAAGTGGCTGCGTTGGTAGTGTTAGACATAGTGATACCTTCCTTTTTTGTGTGTTGCCCGGTTAGGGCTGTTGTGGTGTTTATGTAGCTTTTGCGTGCTACTTTATGAGCGTAAACAAACAGCTTGCGCCCATGAAGTAACACGCAAGTTTGCTAGGCTTGCGTGTTTATGTAGTATTTGCACATATTGGCACATTGCAATAAAATTTTGTCACGTTTTAAACTATCCCCTTTATTTTTGCTGCGCAAGTGTACAATAATAGCGTTGTTTTTTGTGTGTTATCGGTTAGTTAACCCGTCATAACAAAACAGCGCTTAACCAATTAGCGATAGTTAGCGCCTAATCGGATACACTTTTTTGCGGTTTATTGTTTTGTGCGCCTGCGTTAAGTATTCCAAAGTTTCACGTTGTTTCACAATTTTACAAAAGCGTTGCGCGGATTTATAATTATACAGTTTACCGCTGAAAACTGCGTTCTATTGACAGTTTTTGCATACTATACAAATACCGTGACTACTTTTTACCACTGTTTCCACTGAAAATCCAGGCGGGGCATATGGATATTACTTTTTTGTACAACTTAACTATGATTAGTTTATAGTTTGCTATTTGCACTATCACTAATAAATTATGCAAATAAGAGGTTTTGTTCATGCGGGGATATGTAGAATATAACTACATAACGGTTAGTGCCGTTCTCTGTACCGCATCGACGAAAAACCACGCTACAAAACAGGTTTGAACACATTCCCACGTGCTAATTGTTTTTTCTCCGTTTCTGTACCTGTTGACTGTTTTTGTTTGTGCGCGTCGTCTCCTGTGTCCTCAAAAGTCTTATTTTCAAACTGCAATAACTTGAGATACAATGCTTTACTAACTTTTGAGCGCCGTGTATTTTTTGTGTTTTGGCATTTTCACCCGTCGCAATTCACGCATACGCGGAAACGATAAATTTTGGAAAATTTATAACCCGCGGGGATTATGGCCGCCCCGCGTCGCTGTATCTTTTGTTTGTGCCCATAGTATAACACTGTTGAACACTGTTTAACATGGATAAATATTGTAAAGATATGGATAAAACGTGCATATATCGAAATTTGAACATAAAGGCAAATTGTGTATAAATATAGGATACAGTAGTTATATATTATAATACCTTTATAGTTTTAGAAAAACGTGATAAAGTGTATATAGCCGATATATACAGTAAATACCCTGGATAACACGGAAAACACGGCCCACAATAGCGCGGCAAAACAGCCCAGTATATAGTTGACAGTGCAGCAGTGTATAAGGTTAGAATAATACAACTTTTTTGGGGAAGGTTACAAAATATAATTTTTGACGCTACTCCGTCGATTGTAATGCACAACAGACCCTGGGGGTGGTTAAAAATCCAGGCAGAAATCTGCTATTATTATAAAGGTAAGTCATCCAATATCACTCTCGCTACTCACAAATCACGCCCCTCCACATCTCCACACAACCTCCACTTCCATCTCCCTCATTCCTATCCGCCCCTCGAGCTACCCCTTCGAGCAAACCGCATACCTGCGCTGTTTTTCACACTCTCGCGACGTATCAATATCGTGCTATTTTATTACAGTAATGTCACTTTATTGCCTCAAAATGCTTTATTTTCGCTCAATTTCACTCAAAAGTATCGAATTATCGTTCAATTCCAAGCAATTTCACCACACACACGTCGAAACATCCGCATTTTAGCCCCTGACCGTCATTTTTATAGCGATCGGGCATTATTTTTGCTATAAACGCTTGAATTATGTGGTGTGAAGTGTTATAATACTAGTAAAGAACCACTCAGACACCAAAATCACCCATCATCCAAAGGAGACACCACCATGAAACGCCAAAACACTACCCTCACGACCACCAACCCGCAGGACGCCCTCGTAACAGCCCTTGCCAAGGCAATCGTCAACGCCAAAGCCGCGGACGGCACTAACCCCATCATGGAGGCCCTTGCCAGGCAACCGGCTATCAGGTAGTCCCAGCAGTTCCTGCAACCCCAAAGCCCCACAAGAAACATAACTGCTATGCTAACACATCCAAACTCACCAGTGATGGTCGCCCCAAGCCAACAGCCGCTGATCCGCTCCGCAATACTGATGACATCCACGCTATCGGAGATTATCTCTTGACACATGGCAATGTCCGCAACCGCCAGCGCAACTATACCTTATATATATGCGGCATTACATTTGGTCTTCGTGTAGGCGATATCGTCAAGCTGAAAGTTGGCGATGTATATGATGTAACCACTGGCACTGTCCGCAAGCACGCCAATGTCGTCAACGAGAAAACCCTGAAAAACACCACTGACTTATTACGCCGCACGCAGCACAGGCGATCGATGACCTTGTCAACGTGATCCGCACCCAGCAGTCTGGTGTGCTCGACCCTGAGTGGCCGTTGTTCCAGACACAGAAGTGGGTAAGAGCTGGCGGTATGACAAATCACCTGACCAAAACTCAGGTATATCGTATGCTCACAGAGGCAGCAAAAGCCTGCGGAGTTCAGGGCAATATCAGTACACATACCATGCGTAAGACCTACGGTTACATGGCGAACAAGGCATTGATTGAATCCGGCCTGCCAACGAACCAAGTCATGGAGATTATGCAGGCTAAGTACCACCATGATAGCCAGACAACCACCATGCATTACCTTGGCCTACAGCAAGATCAGATTGATGCCGCCGCTCTGTGCGTTGACGCCGCTATCAGCTAAGTCCGGCAGTTCAAACAGACACCGCCCGGGAAAACTTTTTTTGCAATTTCATAACACACATTTCAAGTCACAAGGAGGCCACCAATGGGAACTAATTTTACTTCTATACACGCAACAAAGCCGTAGCCAGGATGATGGGACCACATGCGGAATCGACAGACCGGCACAAAGAAGCCTGGGAGCTGCACATCGCCAAGACCAGCTGTGGTGGAAGCCTGTATTTGAGGAGCACGAGCACATTCACAGCGTTCGTGACCTTGACAGATTTTATCATGACAACATGCGCTACCTGACCATATTTGACGAGTACGGCACGGAGTACAGCTGGCCGGAGTTTGAGAAGCGCGTCATCAAACACGGAACGCCTAAGGTATTTGACCCAGCAACCGGAATGTACACCGGGAACTGGCGGTGCGAAAGCGACAACGACTGCGAACTCTACAAGCACTGGGACGGCGAGTACGCAGACACTGACGGATACCGTTTTAGCACGCGGGAGTTCTGTTGAGCACGCCAGCCAGCCAACCTACCTACCTTTACATATAGAGCATTAAGTATTTAGCATTAAGGAGTTTACCCATGGACAAGACACCCACTATGCCCACCACCGCATCTGACAGCGCCAAACGTGATGTGATCATGATCTACTCGCCGCGCATGGCGGGCTACCTGATGTTGCGGGGATTCTACCTAATCCGGATTGAGCAAAACAAAAAGCGGCCTGACAAGAACTGCTTCGCGTTTTTTGACACGCCAGTCCTAAAGGCCGCTATGAGCGATTACATAGACACAAGTTTACCGTTTGACGAAGTAGAGGAGACCACCGCATGAACTACGAAGAATACAGTCCGTTCACCCTAGCAATGGCACAGCTTACCGCAGACACTATCCATCAAATCGTTCAGATTGCAGACGCCAACGGCAAAGACCGGGACTCCGCACTGGAAAGCTTTGCTGATGTGTTTGGCAAGATTGCCGCCAACTACAGCTTGGAAAAGTATGACCCCGATGGCCCAGTGGCGCATGTAGGGGCAAAAATTAAATAATTTACATACAAGGAGAATACCGCTATGAACGATTCTGACCGCTACACTGATTTTATCAACCGCAACACAGCAAACTACCGCGAGGAGATGCGGCACATGATCGCAGACTTCATCGAGGACATCGTGAACTTCTCAGACCGGCATTTCGTAGACCGTGAACAGACGATGCTGGAGGTCAGCCAGAGCCTGCGCATGATCCCGGGCTATGCTGACATGAATAAGTACCGGCCTGTTCCGCCTGAAATCGGACACGCCATCCAACGAGACTTTGACAAGGGAGACCTGCCGCTGTGAGTAATACATATAGCCTGCAGGAAATCTGCGATGCTGGAAACAAAATAAAAGATTACTGTTTACATACTTCCCGTTCTGATGGCGGATGCAAAACTTGCCCTTTTCGTGCGTCTGGTGGGAGTATAGGCAAGTGTCTATTCAATCATTTTTTTTCCACTATGCTGGCCGGACTTCAAACCGTCCCGTTGGAACGAAAACGACATTATCATGGCGCAGAAATTTCTTGCAGACGGATACGAATCCATAATTAAAGTGAATGATTGTGAAAGTACGCAAGTTATTATGAGCAGTAAAAAATCCAAAAAGGTTAAAAAAATATCTTGTGATTTCTTTCCATCGCTTAACCCAGGAGAAAAAATCAAATTGCAAGATATAGTTAATGATGGGGGTGTTTCTAATTATTGACAAAAACAAGTTAAACTCCGCCATTAACACCCTGCGCGAATATTGCGATGAATTTTCAGACTGCAGCAGATGCCTTTTTTATAGCGGCGACATGACCCGCACATGTATTCTTAACAACAAGACACCGTTCAACTGGGACGATTTACCGAACACGTACACAACCCTTGACTATCAAGCTGCCGAGTTTTGCAAAGCCCTTGGTTATAGCATGATCAACATTGGTCCCACCCACACAGTTTGCGCTATATCTGGTAATAAAGGGTCCACGTTCAGTTTGCCTGGGTATCTTTTCAAAGATTTATCTCATCTGTGCTGCATTGACATTGATAGAATTCTTGCTACTAAGCCAAAGGAGGCCGCAACCAATGACTGATTTTATCTCACGAAGCGATCTGCGCCACATTGCCAAAAGCATGAGACATGATGCCCCCAAAAACAATGACACATACTTCGTCGCATGTGAAGTGTTAGACTATGTGGCCGATAGAATGCCGGGACCAGTCCCGGCCACAATCAGCACCAACGGAAGCTATAACTGCTGCGGACACTGTGGTTCTGTTGATGGAGTATTAAATATGGAAGGTGGCTATAACAAGTTCTGCGGCAACTGCGGCTGGCCTATCGACTGGGGTGACTGACATGACAATCACACGTGCAAGAGAAATCACACGCCAATTTGCCCATAACTTTGTCGCTACTATGCGGCCTGAAGAAGTTGCAGAATACAAATCAGTCGTTGATGATGCTATAGAGTGGGCTAAGGCAAACGAGCCTGGCCTGTTCTACGGTATTGTCCATGATTACCTTAATTTTCTTGGCAGACACACAGAGCATCGTATCTGTTCCACATGCAAACACTGGGAACCATTCACCGGAGTGTGCTGCGGTGCCCACAGCCCACACTGCGCGGATTTTGTAGATGGTGATTGCACATGCGCAGACTGGAAAGCGAGGCTAAAGAAGTGACAACAATACTGACCAATATCCTGATATTTATTATCGCAACCATAGTGTTTGCGCGGACATCAAGTCAGACACATGAGATTTATAAGCTGCCCGGACTTCTAATGCCATCAATACTGTCTGCGGCTTCGCTCATTTTTACTAATGTAAGCTCTATTGCTTATATGTGTACAGAATACCGTGCGGCTGAGGAACTCTTTGCAAACGAGGGAAAAGAAGACTATGGGATGATTTGTTTTGCGTTTATCGTATGCATTGTTATTTGTTTCTTAACTATTTGCATCTTCATAAATTACTACGACGCTTCCCGCTCGTAGAGCTGCTTGCCTGCCACAAACAGATAGACAGTGCTTTTGACAACACCCCGCGTATTTCATACAGCACCTTTAAAAAAATGTACAAGCTGCACCCTGAGAATTTCAATTTTGTCGATCCGCAGCAGCGCCTTGCTTTTTATAGTTTTGAATATCGCGGCAAGAGATTCTCTCTAAACTTTCTTGACTTTGTACGAGCACTAAGCCTGATCGATGAGCATATAACAGAAAAGGACTTGGCACGCGAAAGGGCCAAGCGGGTCAAAAAATATGAAGAGCAGTCAAAGCTGTACGCCATGATGCGCGATGACCTTGCCAGTGACCTTGCCACCATAGAAAAGCAAAAGACCGATGCCTATGACAAAATCAAGACATCTACCGATAACATCAACGAGATAGCCAACAGATTGATAAAGGAGACACACTGATGGCACGGATTGTATTAGACGAGCGACCTTGTAATTGTAACGAATGCCCACTATCAATTTTGGCAGATTGTAGTTATATTCCATACAAACGATATGTACAAAATCGGTCATTGCGTCCGCAAGAAAAATTCTATTGTTACCTAATCGTCACATTGGATGAGCTTAAAGAAGAAAGAAAACATTGTATAGAAGAGGTGTATGACTGATGGACGCCCTGAAATTCTTAAAAAGCGGCCAAGCGCATATGCAATGCAGGATGTGATAAAAACGTACCCGGTACGAATTGTTGCCTGTATGATTTGTGTAATGATTTTTTGTGTTACTGTTCCGACACAACCTTTGCTAAGATTATTTCAACCGTTGAACAATACAATAAGGACCATCCAGCCAAAGAAACCCGCAAAGACCGTCTACTGCGCTCCCTTCCAAATTCACCAATTAACGCCAATGGTGATCCGGATCTTTGCCCAGAGGATTACGGTGAAGATAATTATTACGATAACGGATTGTTCCCTTGTGAGATTTTTAACAGCGATTGCGCCACCTGCAAGCACGAATACTGGCGGAAGAGCCACATGGGCCAGCATACTGGGATAAGTATTGGGAGGAAGACTATGGACGCTAAAGAATTTTTGAAGTGTTTTATACGATATTGTAATAATACATCGTGTGATGACTGTGTGATGATTGCGGACGGGTGTTATCCCGGTGCGATTACGGATATTGATCGGCTGATTGATAAAGTCGAACAGTGGGGCAAAAACAACCCGCTTCCGAGCAAGGTTATTCGTCAGGACAGAATGCTTGAACAGTTTCCATACGCCACGCTTGATAAAAACGGCGTTATTGATCAATGCCAGATTATCCGACCTATGGATTTTCGAGCGCACGATGCAAGAAATACAGCAATGATTGCTACGCTTGCCGTAAGGCATATTGGCTAGAGGAGGTTGATGAGTAATGGACGCAGTTGAATTTAACAAAGAATTTTCAAGATTTTGTAGCAATCATGTGTGTTCAAAATGTCCGATCAACATGCTTCAGAATTTCACTTGCACAATTCAAAGCAGAGGAGACAACGCCGAAAGTGTAGTAGAGCTAGTTGAAGGGTGGGCAAAAGACAATCCAATCAAGACCCGCCAGCGCGAGTTTTTGAAGATGTTCCCAGATGCCGAAACGGATAGAAGCGGGATTCTTATTTTTTGCCCACGCAAATTTGACCCAGTAAATATAAATAGCGTACATTGCCATAGACATGGGTGTTTGGAGTGTCGTAAAGACTACTGGCTCACGGAGGTAACTGACAATGACTAGAATCACAACCCTACGACCCGGCGAGCACTTCATGTTCAAAGGTTTTGAGTGGGTATGCCTTGACCCGAACCACCCTGACGGCGGCGTGTTGGCAATTATGGCTGAACCGTGGGCAAAAGACGTACAGTTTTGCCCAAGTAATAAATTTGCCGATGAGAGGGGCAACTCGAATAACTACCGCACAAGTAATGTGCGGGGGATTCTATCTGATATGGCAAACGCTGTTTTTGAGAAAAAAGTTTGCTGTCACATACCGTTGACCTTGTCGCCGACAACGGCGATATGGCTTATGGCACCGTACATGACGATGTTTTCATCCTGACTTGTGACGAATACCGAAAGTATCGGGATTACATCCCGCACTACGACAGTTGGATTTGGACTGCCACGCTTGGTACTGCGGCAATAAGGATTCTGACATGGGCGTCGCGAACGGCGTTCGCGGTGTGAGCAAGGGTGGTTTGTTTGGCAACAGCAGTGCGCTCTACGGCGGCGCTGTTGCCCCGGCTTGTATTCTCAACCCAAAATCGCTCAATCTGCGCAAGGGCATGGCATATGTAGAGGAGGTATCCGAATGACTACCATTTTAAGATATAAATATGTCACGACCAGAAAACCGCACATCTGTTTTGGCTGTGGTAGAAACATTTTATCACCTGCAAGAATGGCATCGATAGCCTACGCAGACGGCGGAACTGCCGAGTCTTATTATTTGTGCAAGACTTGCGACGCAATCACTTCACGCATGGATAACTGGGACGAATACGGCTTTGGAGAATTGCGCGAAGAAGCGTTAAAAATGGAAAGAGAGTTATACCAATGAATACAACAATAGACTGCCAGATTCCGGCGCAAGCCAGCCGAAAGGAGAATTGATGAAATGAAACGACTGATTTATGCTGAGGATGCAATGCACCGCATCGAAATGGAAACAAGATTTTACTCTGGAACTTATGCGGAGATTGAAAGGGCGATTGAAAGGGCGATTGATTCCGCGCCTACCGTCGACCCAAGATGCCTGCGGCCTGTGGAAGAATGGATAAGCGATAGCGGCGTATGCTTTTGCGACGCAAGCCCTATTGTGCCGACTTCACTGACGGCGATGACGGCTGCTGTTACTGGCAGCAGAAAGAGCTGCTACACAATCCCCGGCGGATACGGAGGGCGTAGAATGAACCTTGGAACAGCTATTAAATGCTGCCCGCTCTGCGGCGGACGCATTGTTGTAAGTAATCTGTATCAATACTCGCTGGACTATACAATGCGCAAGGATGGCAAAATTGGTAAATGGTATAAGCGCGGCAATGATGGTTCTATGAACGTGAGCCTTGCTTCTTGCGAAAATTATAAAACCTGTGATGCACGATGGGAAGAAGAAGAATTTTTCGTTGAACCTGACGGAACTTTTTTACGACTATAAGTACAGCGAGGATGAATAAATGGCAATCAATAAAAAAGACCCGCGTTGCGGTGTACAATAAATTTGACGGTCATTGCGCTTACTGTGGTCGCCACATTGCCTACAATGATATGCAGGTAGACCATTTCAAGCCGCAGAGGGCGTGGAACCCAGAGGATTCCGGCACGGACGACATTGAAAACCTTATGCCGTCCTGCCGTATGTGCAACCATTACAAACGCGCCCACGACCTTGAAACATTCAGACAGTACATTGCAGAAATCCCGCGAAAACTGCAAGAGAACTACATTTACAAAGTCGGCATCGCTTACGGCAATGTGCTGGAAAATCCGAAAGCGATCAAATTCTATTTTGAGAAAGTGATGGATAACCATGCGACTGATTGATGCTGAAAAATTTGAAGTATTCGATGCAACGTGCCAAATCACCAAAGGGATTCGATCAGGCAAAACAGCTGCTTATTTCTACGGCGAGGGTTGTAGAAAAGTGCTTGAAGCTATTGACGCCGCGCCAACAATCGACCCCGAATCCTGCGCCTACGGCAAAGTGGAGCCTTGGAAGAATAGAAGATCACATTGTCATGAATTTTATATGCGGCAACTGTGGTAAGCGATCAGAATTGAATTATAAGTATTGCCCGAAGTGTGGCGCGAGAATGATAAAAATGATAAAGGATGGTGAACGAAGATGAAAGTCTATAAAAGCCCTTGGGTGAGCTACGAAAGCTATTTTGTTAAAACAGGTGAAGAAGGAATTATGACTACTGGATATTCTGTTGAGCTTTTGAACGGAATTTGGATTGTTGTAAAAACGAAATATGTAACAAGAGATATAAAAATGATGCCTGTAGCTGCCGAAAATAACATTGAATTAAAAGATGTGTTCAAGGATGCAATACTTTCTGCTGTACATAATGCAAATGATGGTGAACGCAGATGACTGAATGGATAAGCGTTAAAGACAGACCGCCGGAGACGGAAACAGAAGTTTTTATCTATGCAGAGATACGCAGAGATGACAAGGTTATAGGCTATGTTACCACTACTGCTATATACGAGGATGGAACTATCCATACAGGAGAAAGTATCTGGAATTGGGACGACATAAATTATTGGGGTACTTACGACGAAGAAACCGACGACTACATCATCCCTGAAGGATGGTGGGAGGAAAGACACTATAACGACGATGATACAAGAAATCTCCAAGTCGATGATTTCGTCACCCACTGGATGCCGCTCCCAGAACCCCCGGAGGTAACACATAATGACTAACAAAGCCTACGAACGAGCCTTTAACATCGCCATAAAATACGGCTTTTGCAGCGATTGCAGATTTGGACTGGACAGGAGCCACTGCCACGAATACGACTGTTACCAGAACGCCGTCAAGGTGATCCGCGATGCGTTAGAGAAGCTGGACGCTATCGAGGAGTCTAAGGCAACCGTTTGGCACGATGCACAGAATGACCCGCCTAAAGACGAAGGTCCATACATCTATTGGTATAAGTACAGTGACCCCAACAGCTTTTTTGAGGAAATACATCATGATTATGGTAAAGGACTCTACAGATACGGATGCTGCTGGGTGATGTATCAGATCAATATGATAGTGAAGTTCTTGCATGGACAGAACTGCCTGCGCCGCCAACTAAGGAGTGATGTATATGACCCGTAAACGATACAAGAAGCTTATGATGAGCATTGGTTATAAACGCAATGTCTTCAACAAAATTGTTACATACGAAATTTGTGGCGAAATGTTCTCCAAACGCAAATACATGATTGACGGAGCACTCTTTACAAGCTACAACGACCTATGGGATTGGTATAGCCAATATTTTTACATCTATAAAGGATACGGTTGCACTGTCAAATATGATCCAAAGGACCGCATTTGGTACGGAAAAATTGACGACATCAGCGACCTTGTGGACTTTCATACAAAGAAGTTTACAAATATTGACAAGGTGGCGCGGGATGCAATCGATAACTATCTCGATTTCTGCACCAGAGTAGGAAAGGAGCCAGAGAGACCCAATGTATGATGAAGAGAAAAGATGCCCGCTGAAAGCAGCAGTTAAAGCATCAACAGACTACAAATGTGATAACAGGTGTGCTTGGTACGATGAAAGCCTTCACATGTGCGCAATTCTAATGTTGGCACAGGCAACTGCATTCAGATACTAAACAGACAAGGAGAATATTATGAGCTTTAATGATTCCATTGGCACCCGTATGAAAGAGTATTACGAGGCAGTTCCTAAAACAAAGTTAATGCGCCGCACGCCTGTTGCTATCCGCATTGACGGCAAAGCGTTCCACACATTTACTCGTGGTTTTCAAAAGCCATTTGACATGATCCTGATGAAATCTATGCAGGAAACCATGAAGTACCTGTGTAAAAACATCCAAGGCTGCGTGTTCGGCTACACACAGTCCGATGAAATCACGCTGATCCTGATTGATTACCAGACACTTACCACGGATGCTTGGTTCGATTACGAGGTGCAAAAATTGTGCAGCGTGTCAGCCAGTATGGCAACGATGGCGTTCAATAAGTTTTTTGAGGCAAATGTTGATACCTATGGAAGTGAAAATATCGAAATTGGTACGATGGTGGAACAAATCGCGAGCTTTCTGACAACGAAAAACATGCCATGCAATATATAGTGGCGTACAACAAATCTATGGTAAACGGTGCTATGTTCGATGCCCGCTGCTTCAACATCCCAAAGGAAGAAGTTTGTAACCTTATCTACTGGCGTCAGCTTGATGCGACACGCAATTCCATCCAGATGGTGGGGCAAGCATATTTCTCACACAAACAGCTGGAGGGGAAGAAATGCAACGACATTCAGGACATGCTTATGGAGCAATTTAACATCAACTGGAATAATTATCCTACCACATGCAAGCGTGGCACAGTCTGTATCAACAAGGATGGGCAGTGGGTACTTGATACTGAAATGCCAATCTTGAAAGGTGAAAACCGGGATTATGTTGATCAGTACATTTTTGTTGGTGAATAACCAGCAGCGCCCAATGTCAACTATCAAAACAATCTGCGGGCTTTTGTCGCTAAAGGTAAACAGTAAGGAGAACATTATGAACGATAGAATCGATATCCGACAATATTTTTTGGCAGTTCCAACAGAGCGTCTGCTCCGAAACAACACTTTTATTAACGCTTTACTGGATATGGCGAGTGCGACGCTGCCTGACAGCAAGCCGATTGGAGACGAGGCATATGATAAAAACAGCCTTGCCTGCGTTGATTTTTACAGTCACTTTGCAACGGCTATGGTCGGATCGCTTGAACTGACTGGTGAAGACGCCATTGATGCCGGACTGCAATACGCCAGCTGTGCCCGCGTGCATGAGGCGGTTGTTGCCTGTATGAAGAACCTGCGCAGCGAGATCGATGGATGGTTGGAGGTATGCGAAGATGACAAGAGCTGAATATGAGAAGCTGAAGGACTTCCCGAAAGATAAGCTCATAGATATCATCAAAGAAGAGGACAGGCTTATAAAGATCATCTCTGAGTGCTGCGTTGATGCAGACAAAGATGGGAATTGCGATTATGCCGTACTTAAAATAAAAATGTATCTGCGTCATATTTACAATCCTATAAATTGCGTGGTTGAGACATATGCTTATGCGCTGGAGGTTCAAAATATTGATGAACGATAGAATCGAGAAAAAACAGGTGCTTGATGCGATGAGACTTATCAAGCAATACTGCAACGAAGAATCCGGCTGTGAATTCTGCGACTTTTATAGGAGCGGAGACTGCATCACAACATTATCCTTGCCATGCTCTTGGGACCTTGACGGATTTGAGTGGACAGCGAAGGAAGCAGCATTGGCGAAGGCCCTGCTCAATTACGACGTAGATACTATCGATTACAACGGTACCCAACTGTACGCATGTAAAAGTGAGCAAGACGGCACATACACAAATTTTCGTGTGATTTCTACTAACCTGTTTCCAAGCATCACGGCATCGGGCAAATACTCACTGACTAAAATCGCCAACAGGGAGACAGACTGATAAAATTTTATCGAATTTGGTATCGCGGCTATGCTGATGTAAAAGCAGACAGCGAGGAAGAAGCAGTGGATAGATACTTGGATGACCCGTCGTGTGCTGGTGACGATGATTTAGACATTACCGATGTATATGAGCTAGAGGAGGACAACAATGCGTGACCCTAAGAGAATATGGCAGTTTTTGAGCAAGCTGGCGGAGCTGTGGGAGTTGAAACCGGATTACCGCTTCTGGCAGCTGCTGCAGAGTATCCCGCTGGACCGTGACCCGTTCTTTTGGAAGAGGCTGAGACAGAAGCCATTCTTGACAAAGAAATTGCCGAGGCCAAGGCGTGCAGAAGGAGCAGCAGAAAATATACAAACTGTAATAAGGAGAAATGAACGATGACACGTAAGAGATATATCAAATTATTGATGGCAAACGGTTGGAGCCGCAATAACGCGGAAAATACTGCCGGGCTTGGGATTGACGAATGCAAGCCAAATAGGTCAAGTAAGACGTTTGATGAGCGGTTCTGGAAGAAAACTGTGTCGCATCGTGGTTGCTGGCCTTGTGATACATATGATGAACTGTTAGATTTTTGTTTTGATGCCGATATGCTCAGACGTCACAGTATGCCAGTAGAGCCGCCTGTGAGCATTTTTAAGGAGGTGTGATAACTATGTCAAATGATGAAATTATTCGCCGCACAGACGCATTGGAGGCGCTGTGCAAACAAGTTGCGTTTTACGATCCCGAGACACTTGATGGGATAGAAGAAGTTGCGCAGTTTACACAAATCAATGAGGATATTTCGAGTGTAGAAAAGATCAAAGCGCTTCCGTTCCAGCTGCATGAGTTGACGGAAGTTGAAATTTGCGGTTTACATGGGGACAATGTGATCGTGTCAGCGCCAACTATTGATGGCCTGGACAAACGTGTTGTGCCGTGCCTGGGGTCGCACAAGGATATTGACGGGAAGAGGTACATCGTCTTAGACGGCGAGGAGTACAGCCAGAGCCTGTTTGTGGACGGGACGATAACTTTGTGGCAGGTTCGATAAGAACGCCGCAGAGTGGCTGTATCAAGGGCTGAAGGTTCGTCAGATTGGGTACAGTTGGGTGACGTGTAAAGGGGGGTTCATTTTGAGGACCCCTTGCGTTGTTCAATAATTGAGTAGCCCTCGATTTGAGGGGGACTGGAACGTCAATTTGACGGTTGAGGTGTCATATAAGGGGACTGAGTGCGGCAGAAGGAGGTGACAACACGACGATTCGAGAATTTTATGAGACTGTGCCAGACAAGCACAAGGACGACATTTTGTGCGTGTATGACGAGAACCGTGACACTGTAGAAGTCGCAGATATTTGGACAACACAGGTCCCAGGGGTGCAGATCGGGCGCTTTAGAAGAGGCATGACCGATGTAATCATTGTGTATTAAGGGCAAGGCAACAATCAATGCAAAGGCGGGGAACAAGCCCAACATTACAGCCATGACAAGATCGCTTGTGTGCGGAGTGCTTGTGCCACATTTTATAAAGCACAAGGACGACGCCGGGACAAGCATCGTGACCAAAGAGAACGATGCGCAGGACCGAACAAGGGGCGCACATGAAAAACAAGCAAGCAAGACCATACACACAACTATGCCAAACAAGAAAACCAGTCCATGCACAAGCCCGAGCCAAGAACAAGGCGTGAGAACGCCGCTGAGGACGAGGTTTTTGGACAGGACCCGGAGCTTCTGGGACCTACACTAACACGGGACCAGAACGCGGAGGGGACTGGACAAAAACCGAGTCCGATAAAGATGGAACTATGAAATATAAGTGAGCGATTACTGAAAACAGGGCATATTCTACCAAAATCCGACGATGATTATGGCAGATTATGTGCGTTTTCAGCAAAAATCCGACGATGATTTTTAGGCACATTTTGTGTTGAACGTTGGTGTCAGGTCAACAGAAGCGTGATGCCATAAAAAACGGAGGTATTGATGTATCTACAAAAAAATCACTCAGACAAAATTAAGATTTTTATTCCAGCTCATTTATTACAGGAATCATCGCCATGTCTTGTCTCTGTGTATCTTGCCCTATATATGATGGCCGATATGAACGGGTTGGAGTGGATGCGGAGAAAGACATCTGTAATTGATTTGTGTAAGAATGCTGCATTTTTTAACAACAACGATTTAAGAGCAAGACATTATACGGCTGTCAACAGGGCGCTTGACAGCTTAGAGGAATACGGATATGTAAAATTTTATGGAAGATCAGACGACCCCAAAATGATTTTTGGATTTGATTTTACTGATGATATTGTTGCGAAAGCAAAGGAACATGCGGTAAACGGCAAAAATATGTTAGCGTGCATTGAGCTTAATGAATTTAAAATTCTATGGGACTTGTTATGTTCATCTGGTGGCAAAGGATATTCGAGATCGACGATATTACGTATTTATATCGCATTAAAAATGTATGCTGGCTTTTGGGGTAATGTTCACAAAGATGTCAAAGCACCAGTGTTTGTTGGATATTATGGGACTGTTATGAATTTGTTGAACGTGTCGAGAACAACTATGAAAGAAAGTATAAAAGAACTTAGATCTTTAGGTTTGGTTGTTACCACATATTGCAAACGCATGGAAAACGACGATAAAAGGAAAAATTTTGCCACTACAATAATTGTTTTTCCTATACTTTGTACAAATATAAAAGCAGAAGAGTTGACAGAGCAAGTTGAGTTAATTCTTGAGGATGAAGACCCTGGAAAATCGTGGTACAAGCCCGGATGGACGCCGACTGTGGCAAAATCAATAAGGACAAACCATGAACGTAATATGGATCAGGTTCTTGACATAGTCCCTGATGACACGATGGTTTTCGCAAGTAACGACATTTTCTAACGAACTAACGCCCAACGGGGCGATGATATAAACAGAACCGCTGCGGCGGGCAGGAAAGGCAGGTGATACGGTATGGAAATTGAGCTTGTTGATATAAAAACGGGTGAAACAGTTTTGAAATGGGGCACTCCAGATAAATGCAACGCCAGTAACAGCGAGGTTCTTCGCCATAAACACAGAATGTATAATGGGTACATTTTTGCCAGGCACGCTTTTTACAACGTTCAGGAGGCGAAAGTATATCTCTTTATGCATCAGTATCCAGATAGGGACAGTTTTAGCGACGAAGAATATTTTTGGCGACTATGTGCAATCGGACGGCCTTGGGTAAAGCAGCTGCCGTGCTGGCATGAGATGGTGCGTGCCGTATGAGCACTATTACAAAATGTATAAAATGAAGGAGGTACGCTGTTTGAATATTAAGCGTGCAGAGACGAAATTGATTTTGATGCAGGCCGCGCTGGATGCGTGGGGCATGTTCAAGATGATCGTGTGGGCTATATGTGCGATTGCAGCGGTCGCGGCAGTTGGATTGGGGGTGAATTGGCTGTTTGCGCTGGCGTTGTTTGTTGGAGTGCCGTTGGTGACAGGTCTTGCGTGGGGTGTTGTGTACCGTTGGTGCTTTGACAATGGAGCGCTGAAGCTGGAGCAGGTAGACCCGGACGAGAACGACAATGAAAAGGGGGACGAGTAATGTTTGCACCCCCGTTGTATGTAGTACGAAATTTCCGCTTTCCTTTATTATAAGCAACAACTTTAACATCCAGCTTGACCCAGATGAGGAAAAGCGCTTTCAGGTAAAGCAGGGAGACAATATGCTTTTCCGGCAGGTACGGCTGATTACATATGAGACCGATAAGTTCAACCGCTTTGTCGTGTTTGTGAATTGCGTGGGCGGGCAGAACAAAAAAAAAGAAATGCGCGGCTGATCCACCACGGGTTCAAGGTTGGCAAGCAGGAATTTGTGGTGAGTGAGCGCAGTGCCAGCATGGTACGGCAGGGCATCCTGAGTTTTGTAGACAGACGGATCGCCAAGGAGTTGGATAAGCGTATCACGATGGGAATAACTTTTGATAAGTGCGTTATATCGAAGTTTTCGGGTTATCGTGGCCTCTGCTTCTCCAGTTGCCATTGCATTGAGGGCTGGGTGCCGAATATTGTCGTTGTACCTGACTGTTTTTTGACCATTAAGGACCAGCACATCAAGTATGTGTATGATAAAAAGATCAAGTTCAAGGATAAGAACACCGGTGCAGAGCGTGATTGGACACAGAAAGACATCACGGAAGGTGTCCGCGATATTACCATCAACGCATTTGACGGCTGCGGCATTGCACACCCAAAAATCATGGAGGAAGTTCGCCGTAGGATTGGCAGTGATACGCCGATTACGAGCGCGGTAATCAGGCTCCCTCTGATGAAGGGCGTGGTTCATAGTGTTGACTATGAGACTTTTTTTGCAGAGCGCGGTGTGCGGTTCATTACAGATATCTGGGGTGTGCAGCACGATGTAAGCCCGGGCGCAGAACCGCTGATGATTTTGACGGAGGGGCAGTACAAGGGATACTCCTACTTCAACAAGACCGGCACGATTGCGGACTGGGAGGAGTATTGGTATCAGTTCAAGAAGTATAACCATTGTTTGGTATTGCCAAGTGGAACTTCGATGCCGATACGGAGCCGCTTATGACGCGGGCAAACTACCAGATTTTGCAGGATTTGGACTTGCCGTATGACAAGTTCCGCTCCATCGCAGATGACAGCATCAACTGGTTTGAAAAGATCACAGACGGCGACCCGATTTATACATACTGTTTTCTTGGCATGTACGCTGATAAGCATAAGGCGTTGAACGACTACTGCGCAGCCATTCTCAAAAACCCGGAGATGATGAACGAGGACGGCGTGCGGAATTACATTGTGAACTTGCTTGGGAAGTACCGCGATGATATGAAGTGTGGAAAGCTTTGGACTAAATCAACTTTCAAAACATTAACTCCTGATTTGATTATGCTGATGGAACACATCGGCGGGTTGCCCTTAAAGGGAGCGCTGGAGGCGGATGAATTCTTCTGCTTTGACAGAATAGGAACCATGCTTGGTGAGCGATTGTTAGAGCGGAACCCACATATTTGCAAGAGTGAACATGTTATTTTAAAAGGAACAACGAACGAACTTCTGGAGAAGTATTGTGGACATTTGGTCAACACGGCGATTGTAAACTGCAAAAGTATCACGCCGCAGCGATTAAATGGCGCGGATCAGTCATGGTTCGGGGCTGTGGTAACACAGCATTTGGAACGGTGTGAACCTTCATCAGGGGTGTGGCCTAACGGCTGCTAACAGGGAATGCCCGCAAGGGAGAATCCTGTGCTTCGCAAGGAGTGCATCGACTATCCGGGATGAGTGTACCGGAGTACGGCCGCTATTGATACGCGGCTGGGAGCGCACCGCTGCCGAAAACGGCAGAAGATATAGTCAGCACCTACGCAAAATATAACGTAGGTACGTATGACGGTGATCTTACATTGATTGTTAATGACCCTGTAATTATGAGCGGTGTTGATCGCAACGCTTCTGTGGTCATTGATGTTGAGGACAAGGTCACTGCATTGAAGGAAGAATACAGCATCCAGAACAGAACAAACTGTATTATTCGCAGCTTGCGCAGCTCCATTGGAGAGATAAGCAACTATGCGAGTGCATACCACAACAAAGCGCCAAAAACACAGGAGCAGAAAAAGCGATACGAGGGGTATGTTGATCTACTCTCGGTGGTCAACGGCAAAGCCATGATGATCGGTGGCACTATGCGGTGACGTGCAGTTAAAGAAGCTGGTGAACCTGCAAAAGCAGGGTGTCTGTTATACGCTTAGGAACCGCAGGAAATGGCGGTCAGATAACAGGCTGACAGGGAAGGTCAAATGAATAATCCTGTGCCAAGCCCCAGATGGGGAAGGTTAAGAGACTATCCCGTAAGGGAGTACACGTTCTGGTGAAAATCCAGCGTGGAAGTGCCAGCCTCTCATAGTTCCACAGCTATGAGATGATGATATAGTCCAAAAGCAGAAATGCGATTTTGCCAAGACGGGAGTGCTTTACCCGGTGCCCCGCAACATTGCGAAATACGGTCGTCCGCTGCCGTATTTTATGAAGTACGCAAGCCCGTACTACAAGCGGATGAAAAAGCTGAGTTGTGCCCACTCCAACATGAACATGCTGTGCTTTGAGCTTGAGCGCTGGGAAAACACGATCCGAAAACGGCGCATGAAAAAGTTCGACTGGAGGATCATGTTTGATGAAGAGATTGGGTATGACCAGGAACACTTTGACGCCATTGAGTTGATATTTTGCGAATTTTACAAGCTGTGCAGGGATTTGGCGGAGCTGAACCACCAGTGCAGACACTATGAAACGTATAAAGACATTTTAAGAGAACAGAACATTACGAAAGAACTCGCTGCGAATTTTGAGGTAAACTGGCAGTATTACTACAACATTTACCGCAGCCGGTGCCAGCAGATCGTACCGGATGTGCGTGAGCTTGCAAACATTTGTGTGGTGCTGTGCTATGACAAGTATAAGAGCCGCAACAAAAAGTTCATGTGGCAGATGGCCGGTAAGGGTGTAGTAGAGAACATTAAACAGGTAAACATCTGCCTGCCGCAGGAGTGCGATGACGGCGAGTACGAGTACCTTGGAAAGCGTTATACGCTGGCCCCTGTGGAAAGCGACATCCCGGTAGAGTATATCGATGCAGAGCTTGTACCGGGAGGTGATTGCGATGTTTTATGATTTTTACTGCAACGAGAAGATGCTGCTTGATAATTACAAGAAGAACGATTTAGGAAACCGTGCGTTGAAGCGTGTAATTGGGCGCAGCGGAATGACGCCTGACAAATGCGCTGATATGTACCTTACGATGTTTGACAACAGTTTGAATTTGAACTACGACAGATATGACCTTGTAAGACATTTTGAGACCTGTGGAACGAAGACATGTGAGTTATTACAGATTGACAGTATAAAAGTATATAAACAAGACCTTGAATGGATCATGACACAAATTGAGACACACAATCTGAAGCAGAAAGAGCAACTTTGCCTGTTTGGCGTTGTGATGATGTGTAGGATTTTACATATGGACACGATAGATTTGACGACTGAGTTTAAGATCAAGCGGTTTTGCGGCTGTTTTGAGTCGCACCTGCATGATGTTACCATCAGAAAGGGAAAGTGGTACGAGACTTATCACGCGCGAGTAGGATGGAGACGGTGAGCGATGAGTACGGCATTCTGCTACGGACGGACAGCGAACATACCGCGAAGAAGGTTGGCTGTTATTATACCTACGAGAATTATGATTTGAAGAATAGTGAAGTTGTATACGAGATGGTTGTTACGCCTGACACAAATCGGCTGAACCTGTATGCTTTGTATCAAACGGTGGGGTTGAAAAACATACGGTTCTGCGTGAGCTGCGGCTGTGCGTTTACGGCAAGAGGAACATGACAAAGTATTGTGACGATTGCGCCAAGATCATAAAAAGAGAACAGACAAGAGAAAGAGTACGCAAATACAGACAGCGGCATTCTACGATGTAACGCTTTTAAAATAAGGCAGTTTACAACGATTAAGGACTGATGACTTTAACCTGCCCAGGGCTTCGGCTTTGGGCGGGCTTTTGTTTTGTCCGATTTTAAAAGTTTTTTAAGGAGCGATGTTTGTATGATTACTATTTCTAAGGCAGAGGCAAAGATGATCCGTGAGAAGTTCCCACGTGCGCACATGGTTACGACCGTGCATAAGACCATGGTTGACGAGACCAGAGATGTGCTGAAGGCGCTTGTTAATAATGTTGATGCACAGCAGGCGCTGGAGGAGATGGAACGGGATGAACGCCGCCGTACCGCCCGTACTTTGGGTGATGAGGTGGTTGCATGAACGATTGGCCGAAATTGAGCGGTGAGACGGACGCGCAGTATGTGTACCGTGTTTGCCGCAGCAAGGATGAAATTGGTACATGGACTGACGTTGCAAATGTCATCAACACAACGCTGGGTTGGGATAAAGGTGAGTGTGCCTACCGCAAGACGTGGAAAGCATATCAGGACCTGCAACAGGTGAGCGAGGTTGATACAGCCAGCACGGAAGAGCTGCTGGAAAGCATCCGTGAGGAGCGGCGTGAGCTGGAGAAAGCTCGGGTCAAGATGCGTGATGAGCGTAACGAGGTCAGTCGGCTGCTTCGTGCAAAAGCGCGTGGTGAGAGTATGCGTGAGCTGATCGAGCGCCGCATTGATGCCTATGACCCGGCTGAGTATGCGCGTGTGGATGTGCTGCAGTGTGTAGGACAGGGCGACTGTGATCTGATCGTCCACCTGACAGATTTGCACGCAGGGATCCAGATTTCCAACTACTGCAACCAGTATAATCAACAGATTATGATGTACCGCCTGCGCAAATATGCTGGCAAGGTTACAGAAATCTGGCGGCGGCATAATGCTAAGAAGTGCTATGTTGTGCTGGGTGGTGATATGGTCAACGGAGCGATCCATGTGAACAGTCGTTTGGAAAACAATGAGAATGTGATTGACCAGGTTATTTCTTCCAGTGAGGCTGTGAGCTGGTTTGTGGCAGAGATGGCGAAGCTGTTCCTCGACGTTGAGGTATACAGCGTACCTGGCAACCACAGCCGTGTGTTCCCTAATAAAGAAGACAATCAGCACGGAGAGTATCTGGACAGGCTTGTGAGCTACTACGTACAGGCAAAATGTGCGCAGATTAACAACGTACATGTATGCGATGTAGATTATGACGGCTCAATGGTTCGATTTGCAGTGCGCACGCTGGATGTATTTGCTGTGCATGGAGACAAAGATACTCCTACAGGAGTAGTGAACAGCCTGACCATGATGACTGGCATGAAGCCCGACATTGTTTTGATGGGACACCGTCACACGAACGGGCTTACCACCGTGTATGACACGAAGGTCTACGAGAGCGGCTGCGTAGATGGGCCTGACAATTATTGTATGGATAAGCGATTGAAGAATAAACCGGAGCAGACAGTTTTGGTCGTCAATGACCTAGGCTGGACTGCGCCTATGATGTAAAGCTGGATTAACCCAGCGGCATTTTTTAAGGGAAGGGAAGTGAGTTTTTGGAGGAGAATGTTAAGAAGCAGCCTGAGTTTTTTGTAGCTATTCCAGCCGCCTGACAAATTTTTTGAAGGCGTATGGACTCAGCTACGAGAAGCGCGAGGTGAACGATATTACCGGCGCACCGTTTTGTGTGTTTAAGCGGACACCGAAGCTGCTGGCGATTGTGAACTATTGGAGTAACGGTGGTCGTAATCAGTTTGCTGATTTTGACGAAGACGGTAACCCAACAGAAAACAAGGTGGGTGATCCGTAATGGGACGACCCAAAGGCGCTAAAAACAAAGCGACGATTTTACGAGAGCACGCAGAGGCACAGGCGCGAATCCAGCGCATTATGGCGGAGGAGGACCAGCCGGAAGTGTTTTTCTGTGTGACATGTCATAAGAAATTTACACGCCAAAAGGATAACTTTTATCCGAGCCAAAGTCAGCTGTGGGCAGGAAACAACCACTTTATGCCGAGTTGCAAGAGTTGTGTTGACAAGTTGTACGACCATTATTGCAAGACGCTTGGCAATGAAGAGGATGCTGCAAAGCGCGTTTGTATGCGGTTTGATATGTATTACAACGACAAAATTTTCAGATCAACGGCAAATCGTGCAGCGAATCTTACCCGCATGGCTGCATGGGTCAAGCAGTTGAACATTGTACAGTACCGCAACAAAACCTTTGACGATTACCTGGAAGAAGTTAATGGCCGCATCATCAATGAGGTTGATGATAACTCCCAAGCTGTAGATGCCAAGGGCGTGTCAGCCAGCGTATGCTTGATTTTTGGGGGACATCCATGAAGGATCAGGAGTATCTGTTCCTGGATAGAGAGTACAAAGACTGGACAACGCGGTACGAGTGCAAGACAAAAGCGCAGGAGGTATTGTTCAAGAATATCTGCATTGGTGAGCTTGCCTGTGAGCGTGCGGCCAAGAGTGGCGATGTCAAGGACATTAAAACGGCCAATGACAACCTGCAGAGCTTGCTTGGTTCAGCCAATATCAAGCCTAACCAGACAAACGACAATGCGCTTGCCGAGGCAAACACCTTTGGTACGCTGATTGAAAAATGGGAGAGGACAGATCCGATCCCTGAGCCTGACCCGGCGTGGAAGGATGTAGATGGTATTGGCCACTATTTCCGTGTGTGGGTGCTTAGCGCCTTGTGCGAACTGTTTAAGGTGAAGAACCCCTATAAAGAGGAGTATGACGCTGAAATGGAACGTTATACCGCGCACAAGCCGGAATATTACATGAATAACGATGAGCCTGATGAGCCGCCGAAGCTGCAAAGTGAGGTGGTAGGTAATGGCTCAGAAAAGAACTGCAGAAGAAGTTGCAAATGACAAGGCTACGCAAATCATGAACGCGGTGGCGAAGTGGTGCTCTTTTTACAGGGCAAACCCGCACCGATTCTGTAAGGACTATTTAAACTTAGAGTTGCATCCGTTCCAGGTCTCTTGCTTTTTATGATGAATCTGGCGACGAATTTTTGTTTCATTGGCTCGCGTGGTCTCGGTAAAACGTTTCTAACTGCCGTATTTATTGTTTATAAGGCGATTCTTTATCCGCACAGCAAAATAGTGGTTTGCGCAAAGGTTCGAAGTCAGGGTGCGCAGGTTCTTGAAAAGATAACCAAGGAACTTATGCCAATGTCTCCGCTATTGCGCAGTGAGATAAAAGATGTTGTCATCAATCAAAGTAAGGCTGAGATTACATTCCGTAATGGCAGCTTTATCGAAGTTGTTACAGCAAGCGATACCTCCCGCGGACATCGTGCTACGATTCTGGTCTGCGACGAGTTCCGTATGATCGACAAGGATGTCATTGATCTGGTCCTGCGTCGTTTCCTGACGGTTGCACGCCAGCCTGGTTATTTACGGAAGAAGCAGTACAAACATTTGCTGGAGCGACCTATTGAAATGTACTTGAGTTCAGCATGGTTTCAATCGCATTGGTCGTGGAAGCTGTGCCAGGACTATTTCTATAATATGTACGCCACAGATAAAAAATATTTCTGCTTCCGGTTCCCGTATCAGATGCCTGTAAAAGAGGGTATGTTGTCGTTAGAGCAGGTTGAGGATGAGATGTCCGAATCTTCGTTCAGCGACATTAAGTTCCGTATGGAGATGGAAGCCATGTTTATCGGTGTGACTGATGGCGGGCTGTTCAGCTTTGAAGATATCAATAAAGTACGCAATCTGAAGCAGGCATTTTATGCACCGGGCACTATCTTGGCAGGCAAATCTATTGAACCGCCAAAGAAGAAGCCTGGGGAGAAGCGTATTTTGACGGTCGATATTGCTTTGATGAGTTCTAAGCATAGCGATAACGATGCAACGAGCATTTTCTTAAACAACATGATACCGAGCAACAGTGGACGATATACCAGCAACATGGTATATACGGAAAACTGTGAAGGTATCATCACGCAGGACCTTGTGTTAAAACTGCGCCGCTATTTTAAATGGTTTGACTGCGACTACATCGGTATTGATGCCAAGGGCCTTGGTGCCCCGATCATGGACCTGTTGATGCATGAGTGTTATGACCCGGAGAGCGGAGAGATATTCCCACCGCTGAACTGCTGCAATAACGCTGATTTCCAGGATAGATGCCCAGATAAGACCGCGCCCAAGGTAATTTGGGCCATTATGGGCAGCGCACAGTTCAACAATGATGTGACGATTGCCCTGCGAAGCGGTATTCAGCAGGGACGTATCCGGTTCCTTGATTCCGAGTACGATTGCGAGGAGCTGCTGCGTGCGCAGTTCAAGGGCTATGACAAGATGACGCCGACAGAGCGTACCGCTTTACAGCTGCCGTTTATCAATACAGGGCTGATGGTTAACGAGTTGGTCAACCTTGATTATGAGGCGACAAACAACCTGATCCGTG
>ENA-OQIR01000236-OQIR01000236.1-human-gut-metagenome-genome-assembly--contig:-NODE-236-length-25928-cov-3.584473_pt1 | contig 25928 bp, 30 predicted proteins | sample MGYA00242580_ERZ504745 | MGnify/ENA primary metagenome ERZ504745 (study PRJEB26092, sample SAMD00036214) | human gut metagenome | host: Homo sapiens | study: EMG produced TPA metagenomics assembly of...
ATATCAGTAATGAGAGCGGCCGCAGATTCCAGCTTAAAAGTCAAGGCTTTTGTAATCTTTTTGTTAGACCCTTAAGACTAACTAAGGGTATAGATTATCTAAATACCATTGCGGAGTGAACAGTAACCTATAGCTCTGCCAGTATTCCCAGTTCCCGCGCAAGGCGAAGCAGTTCCCTGTTTGCGGCATTCACTGTTCCGAACTCTTTCAGAGGACAGATAACTTTCTGACATTTTTTCATCAATTCTACAGCCTTATCATAAGATTCCTGTGAAATACTTTCGAAAGGTTTCTCTGTAATCACCTGGTCTGCAAGTGCACCGGCTACCTGACAGTCTACATCATTCGTGTGAAGCACTCCTGCCGCAAATGGAATTCCCTGTCTCTGCAGTTTTCGATAATACGGAATTCCGCTTCCATTACCGCCAATTACAAACACCTGAGGTTCACCTCTGGGCGGATCCATCTCCACACATCCAAAAGCAGCATTATAGCTTCCTCTGGTAATTCCATACAACTTCCGAATATACTCAGAAGTAAAGATTTCTTCCGGAGCACCATATTTTTCTATATATTCTCCATGTACACAGATAACTTTATCAGATATTTTCTGTGCAAGATCCAACTCATGCAGCGACATGATCACTGTAAGCTGATGATCCAGCACCATCTGTTTCAAAATGGTAAGAAGTTCCAGCTTATGACGGATATCCAGAAAAGAAGTCGGCTCATCCAGTACAATGATCTCCGGCTCCTGACAGATAGCCCGGGCAAGAAGGATTCGTTGTCTCTGACCATCACTGATGGCTGTAAAATCCCTGTCTTTTAAATCCCATGCATGGACGGTTTCCATTGATTTCTTTACCTTTGTCTTATCCTCTGCGGAGAGTATTCCCAAAGTTCCTGTATAAGGATAACGCCCTGTGGCTACAATGTCTTCGCAGGTCATCAGTTCCGGACGCATACGCTCTGTGAGCACGACTGCCAGTTTCTGAGAAACCTCTTTATTGGTCATCTTTGCCATTTTCTCTTTATCCAGATAAACAGTACCGCTGATCGTGGCAAGCTGTCTGGTGATGCTTTTAAGAATAGTGGATTTTCCGGCACCGTTAGGACCGATGAGAGTGAGGATTTCTCCCTTTTTCAGCTGAATATTGATTTCTCTGATAAGAGGTTTTCCGTCATATCCCACAGTCAGCTGATCCGTACGAAAAAATACTGTTCCTGCCGGTCTGCTTTGTTATTTTCTGTTTCCTTTATTACATCTGCTATTTTCTCTGACATATTTTTTCCTGTTTTCCTTTTTATGCTGCATCTTATAGTAATCTGCCCGGATAACGTATTCTGCTCCTGCTTTTTATATCAATTTCTCTTCTGTCTGCGGATCATGATATAGATTACAACCGGTGCGCCAAACACTGCTGTTACGGAACTGATACTGAGTTCTGTAGGTGCAAATACGGTTCTGGCGATCAGATCACAGAAAAGACAGAATACTGCCCCTCCCAGAAAACAGGCCGGGATCACAAGGAGCGGTCTGGCTGTTTTCAGCAGGCTTTTTACAATGTGAGGCACTGCAATGCCAACAAAAGAAATTGGTCCTGCAAAAGCTGTCACACAGGCAGACAGAATACTGGATAAGAGAATCAGTCCTATGCGGAACAGCTTGATATTCACTCCCATATTCTGGCATAAACTTCACCCAGCTGATAGGCACCGATAGGCTTAGACATAAAGAACACGATCACCATTGTGAGCAGAACTACTATTGCCATTACTTTCACATTACCCCAGGACATTCCTGAAAAACTTCCCAGTGACCAGTTGTGAAGATTGACGATATTGGAGTCATCCGCAAAGGTAACTACGAAATCTGTAACTGCAGAACAGATGTAACCGATCATGACACCGCTGATAACCAACATGGACATGTTGTGGACTTTTTTTGCAACCAGCAGGACGAATCCCATGGAAATCATAGAACCGATAAATGCTGCAATGATCATGGCTGCAGAACCCATGGAAATAGATCTGCTCAGAAAATAAATCATCAGAAGTGCAACTACCAGCTTGGCTCCTGAAGAAATTCCAAGTACAAAGGGACCTGCAATAGGGTTATTAAAAAATGTCTGAAGAAGAAATCCGGATACAGAAAGTGCTCCTCCAAGAATGATCACTGACAGAATCCTGGAAGACGGATTTCCCATATTATATTGTAAGCAGTCGCATCTCCCTGATGTCTGAAAATAATATTCAGAATCTCACTCACTGAAAGATGAATGCTTCCGGCATTTACATTCCAGACAAATAAAATCATCAGAAACACCGCCAGTATAAGAAATGCCATCCAGTATCTGGCTGTACGTTTTTTGTCATCCATATTTTTTGTTCCTTTTGTTTTATATTTCCTGCTTTTGGCAGTTATGCAGAATCCCGCAAACATATTTCAGTGCCGTTCGTAAATAACTATACCAATCGCATAGGATGCGGATTCGAGTGTGCCGAAAAGTTATAAATATCATTTTAACTTATGCATATATGCAAGTTCATCCAGCGAATCATCATCTGTAGTAAGGATTGTATGAATATCTTCGATCATGGTTCCAAGTTCGGTGTTTCCTGGAAAAGATTTTTACCCGTACACCACACATTTCCATCCTTCACTGCCTTAAAATCTGCCAGAAGATTACTTTTTGCCAACAATTCATCAATAGTAGAAAGTTCACCGTCGATAGTACTGTTATAGATGATATAGTCCGCATCTTTTGCTTTGGCATAAAATTCTTCCATCTGCATATTCATGGTAGACAAAGCGTTATCACTTTCTCCTGTATCTTCGGGAACATATTTGCCGCCTGCCAGCTCGATCATGTTTGAAACATAATCACCATTCTTTCGCACATTGACAGCACCTGTGGAATTAATGTAAAAGAATGCTACTGTTTTACCTGTATCTTTATCATCAGAGGTCAGAACTTTGTCAAGCTTGTCTGTCTGCTCCTTAAATGCCTTCTCAGCTACATCTTCCTTTCCGAGAAGCACAGCATAGAGTTTCATCCATTCAGTTCTTCCCAGAGGATGGCTCTCATAACTGGAACGTTCTACCATTACCGGGATACCAAACTGTTCCAGTTTCTCTTCCACCTCCGGATTATGATGGATCATAGTTGATTCAATGGCAAGACCACAGCCTTCATCCAGGATCAGTTCATAATCCGGTGCATTGTACTTGCCTGCATAAATCATTTTTCCGGATTCCATGGCATCTTTTGCTTCCTGGATATACCATCCATTCTCCTGAGTTCCTGAAAGACGAATGCTGTCAATACCGTCAATTGCGCGGAAAAGATCCATGGCAGAGGTTGCTACCAGATAGATGTTGTTCAGCGGTTGTTGAATAACTGTGATATCTTTTTCAAGCCCCTTTGGAGCCTTTTTCCCTCTGGAACTACAAGAAACTGTCCTTCCTGATCGATAGTAATCAGAGCATAGCCATCATTGTAATAGTCTACGCTGAATTCTTCTGCGTAGGAAGTTCCATACTGTGGTCATAGGTAAGTCCCGGGATATCCACAGGAGTTTTTGCATTGTCTTTATCTGCTGCGTATGCTGTACAGACAGTGCATATACAGATAATAAATAATGCAACTGACATAAAACCGATAAATATTGTTTTTTGCTGTTTCTTTATTATGTTTTTCATCTTCATAATTGTTTCTTTGTTTGTATGTGATTATTTTGCTGTTTTTTCTGCTTCTTTGGCAGTTGTGGAATCAAAATTTAAGGTGTAGTCAATCTCGTGAGGCTCACTCATTGCTACTGTATCTGCTGTTACCTCCATCTCTGCATCAAATACGCTGACAGGGATTTCAAAAGTGGAGTTTCCGTCTTTATTAACCGGCTCATATTTCTCACCATCCACAAGCATATAATCATAGTTCGGACTGCTCCATACGATAGTTGCTGTAGCTTTATCGCCTTCTACCTTAATGGCAGCAGGAGAATCAATGGTTGCTCTTCCTGAACCGCCTGTAAGAGTTACATCCATGGTATAGTCGCCATCTTCAAGATTCAGATCTGCCAGAGTCTTACCTTCACTTGTCTTACTGTCTTTCGCATCTTTGTCTGTGTCATCTGCTTTGGAATCTGCATCTTTATTTTCTTTATCATCTTTTTTTGCATCTGTATCATCAGATTTTACAGGATTTTTGACACTTACCTTATGGTCATACCATTTTCCTTTTGTTCCGATCAAAGCTACATCGAATTCTTCATCAATTGCGGGTACCGGGATATCAAATCCATATACTTCCTCACTCATTCCATCGCTGTATGTAACAGTATCTGTGGTTGGCTCAAGAACCTCTGCCCCGTCTTTCTGTGCATCTTCTGCCTTTCCGACGAAAAGGTTTACGATTTTCTTAGAAGCAAGGCTTACATGGATAGTCATCTTGCCATCCTTTACTGTAAGGGTTCCTTTTCCATCGTTTGCTTCATTTACATGGAACATTCCGCTGTCTGTATCAAATTCTGCTGTGTAGGTGCCATCCTCTAATGTATCACTCTTGGATGCATCTGTTTCTTTATTATCTGTGTTTTCTGAATCAGCATCTTTTGCAGTTGTTTCTTCTTTATCAGTGGTTTCTTCTGTTGCCGTATCAGTATCTGTCTTTGCAGCAACCGGGCTTGTACCGATCAGAGTAGCTGAAATAGTAAGTGCTGACATTAATAATGTAAATGAACGTTTCTTCATGATTATTTCTTCTCCCTTATCTTCATATTTTTTATAGTTTTTTCTATCGTGCTGTTCAACCCATCTGCTGCAGAGCAACAGGCTTTTGAACAGGTGATGGCAAATATATTATAGTAATTCCAGAAAATAATGCAATTAAGACAGTTCCTCTGGATCTTTCTCAGATGTGCGCACGTTACTGTGAACGGAATGAACAGAAACGTGCGAACTGTTTGCAGTATTTTATGGAATTGCTATGACTTCTTTTTTCTTATCATATAATATATCTGCCCGGAAACTTTTGCAAGTTCTCCGGGCAGTTTATCTTGTTTGAACAATATTTTTTATTCAGCGTCAGCCTCTGCAGTATCAGCTGTTGTCTCAGCTGCGTCATCTGCCTGTGCATCGTCTGCCTGTGCATCGTCTGCACTGTCATCTGTTGCTTTGGCATCAGTATCTTCTGCTGCTGCATCGTCAGATGCTCCAAGAGAATCAATTGCTGCTTTTGTATGAGCCACATACAGATCTTCTACTGCTGCGATTCTTCCAAGACCTGCGATCTGACAGTCAACACTGTCGAAATCACCGGATGCCTCAAACTGAGATTTCCAGGAATCTGCATCATCACCAGCCATATCATTGTTAGCGTGGTCTCCGGCAACAACCATCAGAGGACGAAGGATTACATTCTTGAATCCTGCTTCTTTTACTTTCTCGATAACCTTGTCACATGCTGTGTCTTCCGGTTCTCCCTCTACAGTTCCGATGAAAGCGTTTGTGAATCCAAGATCATCCATCTGTGTCTGCATCTGGTCATAGGTTACGTTAGCTGTATGGGATGTACCATGTCCCATGAATACAAATGCTGTGCCTGCATCTGCTGCTGCTTTCATATCATCAAATCCAGCTTCCTTGCAAGCTTCATCTGTGATTGCCTGAGCAACTGCTTTCTTGTCATCATTGATCACTGTAGCGTCATCACCAACTTCACCGAGCATTGGCTCTGCAATTGCAACAGATTCAAATTTGTCTTTGTATCCATCAATTGCCTCTGTCATTTCATCATATTCTGCACCATGCATCAGATGTGTCGGCTGTACAACAAGATTCTTAACACCGTTAGCTACTGCACGGTCAAGAGCCTGCTGCATATTATCGATTACTTCATCATCTCTTGCCTGTACATGGTTGATGATAATCTGTGCTGTAAATGCACGTCTTACTGACCAGTCCGGATATGCTTTTGCAAGGGCATCCTCGATTCCTTTGATATCCTCTGCACGGCTGTCGTTGAAGGATGTACCAAAACTTACTACAAGAAGTTCATTCTCACCAATCTCATCCTGGTTACGAGGATCATCTTTGGAAGCATCACCTGTGTCACGTCCAAAGTATTCAGGGCTTGCTTCTTCACCTGTTACCAGTTCTTTCTGAGCATCTGTAAGTTTGTCCCATGCTTCTTTTGCTGCTTTGCAGTCTTCGTCAGTTGTGTCTGTTCTTTCCTGAACATAAATCTTATCGATCAGGGCACCAACTTCGTCTGCGGCTTTCTGATCATCATCAGAAGCTTCTGTTGTATCATCAGATGCTTCCTCTGTATCTGCTGCATCTGCATCGTCTGCAGCTGCTTCTGTGTCATCTGCAGCCTCTTCTGTTGCTGCATCATCAGATGCAAAAGCAACTGTACCTGTTGCTGCTGTCATGGAACAGGTCATGGATACTGCCAGTAATAAGGCTAACATGGATTTTCTTTTCATTTCGTTTTTCCTCTTTTATTTCTCGTATTTCCGGACAATTGTATGTACAAAAAAGGCAACTGCATATTCTGCAGCTACCGCTTTCCCATAAATACATGGTTTATATGTACCAGATATATCTGTAATTTCGATTCTGTCTGATTCATTTAATAAAAGAGCTATGTATCGTTATGAGAATACAGGTTCTGTATACCGCAGACCTTAAATTCTACGCCAAGGCAGTTCTCCTGACTTCGATCATCGCTGTTTCTCCCTTCCCAGTTTCCCAGTGGTTTCTGAAAAACAGCTCCCATACACAGTGACGGTATCGCTCCGGATTCTCACCGGATTCTCTTTTGCGCATCAAGTACGATGCAACCTTTGCGTTATAACATTGCACATATTCAATTCGGATATTCTTTTTTTATCACATTTTACCAAAAATGTCAATACAATTCGTGTATATTTTCCTTTAATGTTTGGCATTAGTGTTACTGTTCACTCCGTTCACAGTAACGTAGCCAAAATTCATTCCAGATTGCCTGCGGCAATGGAATTTTGGCTTGTATGTATATTATCGCGTTATTCATTACACTTCTGTCAGGGTTTTGAAAAAACAGGTTCTGTTTCCAGTATGGCAGGCTGCACCGATCTGCTCTACTTTAGCAAGGATCGTATCATTGTCACAATCCAGTGTAAGGGATTTTACAAACTGGAGATGTCCGGATGTGAGTCCCTTCGTCCAGAGTTCATTGCGGCTTCTGCTCCAGTAAGTCATTTTACCTGTTTCAAGAGTGGTATTAAATGCTTCTTCATTCATATACGCCAGCATCAGCACTTCGTTTGTCTGATAATCCTGGGCTATAACAGGTACCATTCCATCACTGTTTAATTTAAAATCAGACCATGCGATGCTGCTTTTTAAATTCACTGTATTTTCCATTTTCTGTCTCCATCTAATTTATTGATTGCCATAAATCATTTCGTAAATTTTCAAATTTTACAAACTGCCTTGGTAGACAGAACATCTGTGATCCTTGGATCATAGGATGTGGCTGCGTCCAGTGCTTTGGCAAAACTTTTGAACATTGCTTCTGCTACATGGTGATTATTCCCACCTGCCAGAACCCTGATATGAAGATTCATGCCACAGGCATAGGAAATGGCATAGAAGAACTCTTTTACCATTTCCGTGGACATGTCACCGATCCTGTCTGTGGTAAACTCTGCATCCCATACAAAGTAAGGTCTTCCGGACAGATCGATCGCACAGAGCACCAGGGATTCATCCATGGGAAGGATGCAGCTTCCATAGCGCTTAATCCCCTTTTTGTCACCAATTGCTTCTTTTAATGCAGTTCCCAGAACAATTCCTGTATCCTCGATGGTGTGATGGTCATCCACCTGAAGATCACCATGGACTCTGACACTGAGATCAAAGAACCCATGACGGGTAAATCCATCCAGCATATGGTTAAAAAATCCCACACCTGTCTCAATATCAGAATATCCGGTTCCATCCAGATTTATTTTTAATTTGATTTCTGTTTCTTTTGTATTTCTTTCTGCTGAGCTTCTCTTGCCATGGTTAAGTCCTCTCTGTCTTACTTATTTTCAAACACTCTGAATCCATTGTTTTAATGCGCAAACTACAGTTTACATTATAGCAGATTTCAGATTCAAAGCCTTACCATTATTCTTTATCTTCATCCTCAAAACGAACTGCAATAGAATTTGCATGTGCAGTAAGCTGCTCAGAAGTTGCAAACTGAATGATATCTTTGTGTATATTACGCAGTGCGGATTTTGAGTAATATACAATACTTGATTTCTTGATGAAATCATCTACGGAAAGGGCTGAGAAAAATTTGGCTGTTCCGTTTGTAGGAAGTACATGGTTCGGACCTGCAAAATAATCTCCCAGTGGCTCGGAACTGTACTCTCCGATAAAGATCGCACCTGCATTCTTCACTTTCATCATATCTTCAAAGGGATTGGCTGTCACGATCTCCATATGTTCCGGAGCGATTTCATTGGCTGCCTCAATCGCCTCGTCCATATCCTCTGCGATCAGAATGTATCCAAAGTTATCAAGAGACTTCTGAATGATTTCTTTTCTGGAAAGAACCTCCACGAAACCTTTTACTTCTTCATCTACTTTCTTCGCAAATTCCTCACTTGTAGTGATCAGGATAGCACATGCCAGTTCATCATGCTCTGCCTGGGAAAGAAGGTCAGCTGCCACAAAATGCGGATTAGCTGTCTCATCTGCAAGAACAAGGATCTCACTCGGTCCTGCAATGGAGTCAATGCTTACATAGCCATATACTGCTTTCTTTGCAAGAGCTACGAAAATGTTTCCGGGACCTACGATCTTGTCTACCTTCGGAATACTCTCTGTTCCGAAAGCAAGGGCACCGATCGCCTGTGCACCACCCACCTTATAAATCTCATCTGCTCCTGCTTCTTTGGCTGCTACCAGTGTGGAAGCGCATACTTTGCCATCCTTTCCGGGCGGTGTTGTCATAACAATATGCGGGACTCCTGCCACTTTCGCAGGTACAATATTCATCAGTACAGAAGACGGATAAACTGCTTTTCCACCGGGTACATAGACACCCACACGATTTAACGGTGTTACTTTCTGTCCAAGCATAGTTCCATCTGTTGTGCTTGTAAACCAGCTGTTCTGGATCTGTTTTTCATGATACTGACGGATATTGACCAGAGCTTTGCGGATCACTCCAAGAAGTGCAGGATCAATCTGCGCATAAGCCTCTTCAATTTCTGCATCTGTGACGCGGATAGTCTCTTTTGTCACATCAGCTTTGTCAAATTCTTTTGTATAGGCAAAAAGGGCTGCGTCCCCTTCATTTTTTACTTTATCAAGGATCTGAGCTACTGTGGATTCAAATTTCCCATAGTTATTCGGGCTTCTTTTCAGCAGATTCTCAAGAATATCCTTTGTTGATTCTTTTGTTAATTTTACTGTACGCATCTTTACATCTCCTCCTGAAGAACTCTTCTTAAGTCTTCAATAAGTTTACGGATTCTCTCATTTTCCATCTTCATGCTCACCTGATTGACTACCATTCTGGCAGACAGCGGGCAGACCTCTTCCAGCACCTTCAGTCCGTTTTCCTTCAGTGTACTTCCGGTCTCCACAATATCTACGATCACTTCAGACAGACCAACGATGGGTGCCAGTTCAATGGAACCGTTTAATTTGATCAAATCTACTGTCTGGTGTTTTCTGTTAAAGAAGTAATCCTTGGCAATATTTGGATATTTAGTCGCCACACGGATCAGCTGGTTGTTCTCCAGAACCTCTCTGGCACTCTCCGGTCCACAGACACACATCTTACATTTTCCAAATCCAAGATCCATCACTTCATAAAGCTTACGGCCTTCCTCCAGGATCGTATCCTTTCCCACAATTCCGATATCTGCCGCACCATACTCTACATAGGTAGGAACATCCGGCCCTTTTGCAAGGAAGAATTTCATCTTCAGTTCTTCATTGGTAAAGATCAGTTTACGGGAATCTTTATCTTTCATCTCTTCGCAGGTGATTCCTGCTTTCTCAAACATCTCCATTGTTTTGTTGGCAAGTCTGCCTTTTGTCAGAGCAACTGTCAGGTATCTCATGCTTATCTGGCCTCCTTTTTCAAACGTAATGCCACACATTTGCCTTCTGCGCGAAGTTTCTGTGCTTCTTTGATCGCCTGTGCACGATCCTGTGGCTCATATTCGATCACTTCCGGCTTCTCTTCTTTCTCAGAGAGCAGTTTCTGGCTGGAAAGTGCAAGAAGAAGATTGTCTACTTCAATCGCAAATCCGATAGAGCCGCCGGTTTACCGAAGTGTTTCATCAGGCCATTGTAACGACCGCCCTTGATCATTGGCTCGCCGGTTCCATAGGTGTATGCCTGAAAAATGATACCTGTATAGTACTGATATTTACTAAGCATTCCAAAATCGAAAGAGATATACTTTTCATATCCGTAGTTTTTCATAATCTCATAGATTTCTTCCAGTCTGGAAACTGCCTCCAGTGCGCAGGCGTTGTTTGTCAGACTTCTGGCTTTCTTTAAGACTTCTTCTGAACCAAACATCTGTGGGATTTCAGTAAAGGCTTTCTGCATACTGTCTTTGAGTTTCTGTTCTTCTACAAACTCTTCTACTCCGAAAGAATTTTTCTGCGAGATCAAAACACGAAGACGTTCTTCTGCTTCCGGACCGAGTTCGGCTTCTTTTAATAAGGATTTGAAGTAATCTACCTGTCCGACACTGACCTGAAATTCTGTAAGACCTGCTGCCAGAAGGCATTCCACTGTCATGGCAAGAAGTTCTGCATCTGCATCTGCGGATTCATCACCGATCCGTTCTACTCCCATCTGTGTGGTTTCTTTGAGATGTCCTCTGTAGCTGGTGTTATTAATAAACGTGTTTCCTGTGTAGCAGAGGCTTACAGGTTCTTTGTCCGGGGAAAAGTAGGTTGCACAGGCTCTGGATACAGACGGGGTGAAGTCAGGTCTGAGTACCAGGGTATTGCCTTCTCTGTCAAAGAATTTATAAAGTTCTTTGGATGGGATGGTTCCTACTTCGCGGCTGAATACTTCAAAGTATTCGAATGTGGGGGTTTCTATGTCTTCATAGCCATACTGGTGGAAGACGCGATGGATTTTCTCCTGTACCTTTCTTTTCTGGCTGCATTCGCCGTTGTAGATGTCTCTTACACCTTCAGGGGTGTGGAAAATACGCTGCATGGGTGGTCCTCCTCTTGGTTATGTTGTAATTCTTTTTATTATTACTTTATATTTACTTTAGTATAGTAACGTGTTACTAAAGTAATGTGAAACTAGATAGAATTATAATAGGTTTTCAAAAAAATGTCAAGTACAGTTAATGTATTATATTGTTGTTTTGTCTGTTCATTATGTGTATTCAGAGGGACGCTCAGAAACATATTGTATTTGAGGTGCGGTTTCGGTACCTAAGAGTTTCTAAGTCTTCAGAAAATCTGCTAAAACCATGAGAAGAAAAGCCCGGAATTACTCGCTGTCGCTCAGACAAGGGGCTTCTTCTCATAACGCAGATTTCCTGAAAACTAAGAATCTCTAAGACACCTGCAAATGCACCTCAAATACAATATGTTTCCGAGCTGGTTCTCGCAATGCGGAAGATTATGATGGCTATGGCAAGCCTATAAACTAATGCATTTGAGACAATTCAACAGAATGCAAAAGACAAGGATATCTGACGCAGGATTCACGCTCTGATAAGCTGAATCAATATGTATTAGTTAAGAGGCTTGTATAGTGTGCCAACAAGTTGATTTTTTCATAGTTACTGCCAATACACAGCGCAGAAATTTATTTTATTTCCGGTGCATTTGCAGGTATCTTAGAGTTTCTTAGGCAAAAAAAATCTGCGTTATGAGCCGGCTGTTTCACTGTCTGAGCGAAGTCGGCGACGGAGCGAGTTTGAGAAGACGGCTCATGCTTTTAGCAGATTTTTTTGCCTTAGAAACTCTTAGATGCCGAAACCGCACCGGAAATAAAATAAATTTCTGCGCGTCCCCTTTCCTATTCCCGTTCATTAAGATCAGTCTGAACTCCATCAAGAAAGGCACAAGAAACCCGCTTTTTTTATTCAAATAATACTGCGGTTCTAGCTCTTCGCGCCGGAAGCTCTTGCGGCCGCCTTCCTGCATCCGGTTCCAGAAAGTAAGGAGACTGCGCAGTGTAAGGTAATAGAACTGGTTTTCATGGCTGTAGAATATAAGAAAAAAAGCCACCCCTCCCTGCTTTTCAAATGCCTGCATAAATTCCACCTGATGAGGATGGATATTCGCAAGCGGAAAAGTATCCGCCGCACATTCTTTGGCATCAAAGCAGACAGGGATGCCCTGTACTGCTCCAATATAGTCTACAGTACTTCGTTGCTCGAAATATGCCAGCGTAATATGACGGTTTTCCTTATCCATACGGACAGGTGTGATCGGAGTGGGAATTTTTTGGATAAGTGCCAGTCCCTTTTCTCTGTATTGTTCATTTGTACGATTTACAAGATCCTCCAGAGTGGATCCCCGCAAACCTCTGCTGTTCCATGTTGCCACTTTATTTCTCCGTAAATTTTATTTTCTACTTCAATAATTTTACCGACGGATAATACCTGATAACTGCCTTTCCGACAATCTCATCAAAGGTCACAAAACTGGTGCTTTTCCAGCAACGGGAGTCTTTGGAATGATTGCGGTTATCACCCAGGACGAAATAGCTGTTTTCGGGAACTTCATACGGGCCAAAGCTGCCCCTTGGTTTTTCCGGAACGAAACTGTCATCCAGAGGAATCTCTGAATCATTGATATAGACTTTGCCGTCCTTAATCTGTACTTTTTCTCCCGGAAGTCCGATGACTCGTTTGATGAAAAGCTTGCTTTCGTCATCCGGGTATTTGAAAATAACAATGTCAAAGCGTTCCGGATCTTTTATTTTTTTTGATATTTCATGTCCGAAGAAATCCAGATTGAGTCCATATGCAAGGCGAAATCCGAAAATACGGTCTCCTGTCATAATGGTTTTTTCCATTGATTCGGAAGGAATTTTGGCATTGATCAGTACTACGCTATTCACAAGCGTTACGATCACTACTACTATGATGATCATTTTTGCGTAATCCCATATTTCTTTCCAGATTCTCATGATAAGCCTCCTCAAGATTTTCCTCTTTGATGATTTTACAGAAAAGCTCCGGTGCCGGCGCCACAAAGGTCTGGTCTGTCTCCGGAATTACTAACCTGTATGCATGGAGAAGCTGATGCCTGACTCCATGGCGGATGTATTGCTTATTAAATTCAGAATCTCCGTATTTGGTGTCTCCAAGCAATGGATGTCCTATTCCTGCAAGGTGAGCACGAATCTGGTGAGTACGGCCTGTGATCAGCTCAACTTCCAGAAGAGTTATTTTTCCGTTGCTGCCAAGAGGACGATATTTCGTTTCAATCGGCAGGGAATCTTTGAATTCCTGTCTGCTTACGATTACTTTGTTTGTTTTTTTATCTTTGTGCAGATAACCCCTGATATGATCCGGTTTTTCTATTTTGCCTTTTGTGAGGCAGATATAGTATTTGTGAAGTGTTCTGTCGTGGAATATCCTGGACAGAAACTGCAGACCGGCAAGACTTTTCCCTGCACAGACCATTCCGCTGGTATTACGGTCAAGTCGGTTACATACAGAAGGTCTGAAGGTTTTGAGCTGTTCTTCTGTAAGGTCACCTTTCTTTAAAAGGTAGCCGGTCAGGTATTCTACAAGGGACGGTTCCCCGTCATCTGCCGGCTGTGAAAGCATCCCTGCCGGTTTATTGATGATAATGATATCAGGATCCTCGTAAACAATATCCAGTTCGCAGTATGCTCTTGCTGCCTGACTGCTTCCTGCAAATTTATCGAAAGTTTCATCACTCAGAAACAGTTTGATGGTATCGCCTTTGAGAAGTTTTTCGTTTCCTGTGGCTTTCTTTCCATTTAGAGTGATGTTCTTTTTGCGGAGCATTTTGTAAAAAAAACTTTTAGGTGCTTCTCTGAGAAGCTTGGCCAGATATTTATCAAAGCGCTGGCCCGCTTCATTTTCTTCTATAATAAATTCTTTCATATTTAATTGTTCCTGTATAATTATATCAAACTCCGAAATAACACATTGCTATAGATATATTTTGTAATTGAATTCCGGCGACTACAGACACAATGCCAGAATGGTCTGTCGGATCAGTTCGTTTCTGGAAAGATCCGGATATTTTTCGTCCGGGGTAAATTTGATTCCTTCTTCCAGACTTTCTCTGTGATCGTTCATGGAATCAAGACGTTCCAGGAACGGACGGAGATCTGTAAAAATTTTCACCGTCACTTTATAACCGTTTTTACGATGATCTTCTGGGAATTGGTTTCCATGAAAGATGCATCGATTTTCGGATCACTGCTGTAAGCCACTACTGTATTTCCACATACTGCTGCTGCATCAATATAGGCACTTTTTTCATAAAAAAGTCATGTAAAGTTCATATGCCATATCCAGACTGCCTGATGCTCATGGATTTTCTGATATAATCCGGCATCCATTGGTCTGCATTTCAAAATCATGATCAGATTCACCATGGATTTACATGCCGGAAGACAGCCAACTACAGTTACAACTGTCCAAACAGTCATTCTTGTCTTAAAATAGAACCAGGATGTAAAAAAGATGAATAAGGGTACTGCAAAAAGAATTGCAGTGATGATCAGGCGGCGTCTCTTTTCACTTCTGAAATATCCGAAGTTCCCTTTGGATACTTTTGAAGATGTTTTCGCTTTACTTTGTTTTTTATTTCTGTTTTTCTTTTCTGTCACTTACGTCCTCCTCCGGAATTTTTCTTATGTATATTTCTGATAGTGTTCTTCTTTGCAGATGCTGAACTGTTTTTGTTGTTTTTGTTATTTTTGCTATTTCTGCTGTTTTTCGCATTCCGACTGCTGCCCTGAGTATGCTGTTGGCTCCATGATTCTCTCGAAGCGGCCGGATCAAACATTTAGGACCGTAACCTACCAGGTCCATTCTTCCGGTCATTTTGAGGCCTTCCAGCACCAGTTCTCTGTTTGCAGGATTCTTGTACTGCATCAAAGCTCTCTGTATTGCTTTTTCATGGGGGTTCTTCGGCACATATACCTTCTCACCTGTAAGAGGATGGATTCCCGTATAGTACATACAGGTAGAAAGAGTAGACGGGGTTGGATAGAAATCCTGTACCTGTTCCGGGGTAAAGCCAAGATCCCGGACATATTCCGCAAGTTTTACTGCCTCTTTCATGGTACATCCCGGATGGGAGGACATGAAATACGGGACAGCATACTGCTGCTTTCCTGTTTGCCTGTTTGCCGCATCATATTCCTTAAGAAACTGCTGATAGACGCTATGACTTGGTTTTCCCATATACTTCAGAACCTGATCAGACACATGTTCCGGTGCCACACGCAGCTGCCCGCTTACGTGATGTTCCACCAGTTCACGCAAAAAAGTCTTGTCCCTGTCTGCCACCACATAATCAAAGCGTACACCGGAGCGGATGAATACCTTCTTCACTCCCGGGATCTTCCGCAGCTTCCGAAGCAGAGAAACGTAATCCGAATGATCTACAGTCAGGTTTTTGCATGGCGTGGGAAACAGGCACTGCTTATTCTTGCAGACCCCTTTCGTGAGCTGTTTCTGACAAGATGGTTGTCTGAAATCTGCTGTGGGACCACCCACATCGTGAATATAACCCTTGAACTCAGGATCATTTGTCATTCTGGTAGCTTCTTCGATCAGAGACTCATGACTTCTGGTCTGAAGAATTCTTCCTGATGAAAAGTCAGGGCGCAGAAATACAGCCGCCAAAGCACCCTCTGTTGCTTGTCAGGCTGAACTTAATTTCTTCCAGTGCCGGAATTCCGCCCAGCTTCTCATACATGGGATGAACTTCTCCGTATAAGGCAGGGCATATACATCATCCATTTCCTCCTGCGTCAGGGGCAGAGCAGGAGGATTCTGTATAATATATCCCTTTGTCCCATAAGATTCTGCCATTGGTCTGGCACTGAATGGATCTGTATTCTGATACTGAATGGCAAAGCTGTCTGCATAAACCTTCTTATTTACTTTTACTTCCTCATAAGAAGGAAGAATAATCGGATCATAAACTCTCGACAGATCCCTGCACTTAAATACAGTTCCTGCAATATAGGTAAGTTCCTCTACCGGCAGTCCACTCGCCAGCGCATCTGCAATCTCTATAATCGAATGCTCACCCATTCCATAGGAAATCATATCTGCCCCGGAATCAAGGAGTACACTGTGTTTTACTTTATTCTCCCAATAATCATAATGTGCCAGTCGTCTCAGGCTGGCTTCAATCCCACCCAGGATAATGGGTGTCTTTTTATAAGTCTGACGGATCAGATTGCTGTACACGATCACCGCGCGGTCAGGACGAAGTCCCATCTGGCCTCCCGGTGAATAGGAATCTTTCTGCCTGTGCTTTTTAGAGACTGTATAGTGATTTACCATAGAGTCCATATTTCCCGCAGACACCAGAAATCCCAGTCGAGGCTCTCCAAATACCTGAATACTCTCCTTCTTTCTCCAGTCAGGCTGAGGAATGATCCCCACTTTATACCCACGACTCTCCAACAGTCTGCTGATGATCGCAGTACCAAAGGAAGGATGGTCCACGTAGGCATCACCTGTAATATAGGCAAAATCTACCTGCTCCCACCCTCTCTGTTTCATTTCTTTCTTTGTTACCGGTAAAAAATCCTGCATTTATATTTTCCTCGTATGTATTATAGTCATGCGGATACGATCATCCGCCACACAGTTCTACATCTGCAGCAAACCTTTCAAATTATCATTTCCGGATAATAATCAGACATGATGATACACTGCCTGTGCCCGGTATCCTTCGGATATAATATCAAGCTGTCTGTGGAACCGCTTCAGTTGCTGAAGATCTTTTGTTTTAAATACTCTCAGGAACTCATCCTGAATCTTCATAATCTCCCGCTTATTTGCAATCTTGTACAGATTTTCAATGTTGATCAGAATATCCTTCACCAGATTAGACTGCATCTGTGACGAATTCTGTGCATCCATAATCTCATTCCGCACAGAAGACATCTCATGGTCAAGAGCATTAATGGCATCTGCTGCCTTGCTCAGACGTTCTGCCACATGCTCCGGCATATCCCCTTTATATTTATATTGCAGGGAATGCTCAATCGTCGCCCAAAAGTTCATAGCCATTGTACGGATCTGTATCTCCGCCTGCAGCTTCTTTGGCCCTTTGATCGTATCCACTGTATAATAAATAATCAGATGATAACTTCTGTAACCACTCTGTTTAATATGCTTCAGATAATTCTTCTCACTCTTTATAACCATATCGCTTCTCTTCTGGATCAGGGAAGCAACCGTCTCTATATCCTCCTCAAACTGGCAGATAATACGAACACCGGCAATATCCTCCAGTTCTTCTTCCATTCTCTCCATAGGAATATGCTTGCGCTGCATTTTCTCAAGAATACTGCTCACGCTCTTAACCCTGCCCTCCACCTGCTCAATCGGGCAGTAAACATCATTCTCTTTACATTCATCAATAATGTGATTGAATTTCACTTCCAGCTCTCTCACAGCCAGTTCATACGGGCACAAAATGCTTCTCCATAACTGTATTTCCATTTTCACTCGCTCCTTGCATTTCATACATTTTGTTATTATAGCATAGATTTTGAAAAATATCTCGCTAATATGAATAGTTTCTGTTTTTTTTAGAAATGCCTAGTTCCGCATTCTGATACAGTATATGCAAAGCACCGGACATATAGAACATTCAAAAAAGCACCCCTGCCGCCAAAGCGCAACAGGGATGCTTCCAACATCACTCTTTAAGAGCCTCCAGAACTTTCACCAGATACTTCCAGACTCTCTCTGTAGAAGAAATACTAAGCACCTCTTCAGACGTATGAATATCCTTCATATCAGGTCCCAGAGACACACAGTCAAGTCCTTCCATCTTCTTATAGAAAAGTCCACACTCAAGTCCTGCATGGATTGCCACCACATTCGGTTTCTGTCCATACATTTCCTCATATACTTCCACCATCTTATCACGAAGCGGTGAATCCTTGCGATACTCCCACGCAGGATAAACGCCCTGTCTCTCATACTCTCCGCCAAGGAACTCCGTCAGATAGGCAATCTTGTCAGAAAGGGAATCTCTGGCTGTCTCCACAGAACTTCTGATACTGGAACTTCCCATTACCTCATTCTCAGAAGTCTTCAGAATACCAATATTCGTAGAAGTCTCTACCAGTCCTTTGATCGTTCCGCTCATTTTCTGAACACCATAAGGTACATTTACAAGGAAGAAAATTACTTTTTCTTTACTTGTGGGATGAAGAACCCTTACTTCCTGTTTTCCCTCATCTTCAACAGTTACTGTGATACCCTCATCAGTTCCTGCATACTCTTCTCTCCATGCTCCCTGCACAGAAGCCGCATATTCTCTGACAGCATCTACATTTTCTTCAAGAACAAGGATTTCTGCTGTAGCCTCCCTTGTAATGGCATTATCTTTCTGTCCGCCCTGCACACTGATCAGTTCAAAATCTGTTTTCTCATCCAGACCATGGAGAAATTTTCCGAGAAGAGAATTTGCGTTTGCACGATTCTTATCAATCTCAGCTCCGGAATGACCGCCCATCAGTCCGCTGATCTTAACTGTCAGCTTCTCTCCCTCTGCATCCAGTCTTGTCACTGGAATATGGCTGACTCCGGAAAGTCCGCCTGCACAGCTGATCCAGAGGCTTCCTTCTGCTTCAGAATCCAGATTGATAAATCTTCTTCCTTTTAATACACTGCAGTCAAATCCAACTGCACCCAGAAGACCGATTTCCTCATCTACAGTAATAAACACTTCAAGCGGCGGATGAGCAATTGTATCACTTTCCAGAAGTGCAAGACCATAAGCAACAGCAATTCCGTCATCACCACCAAGGGTTGTTCCGTTTGCAGATACATAGTCACCTTCTACAGAAAGATTTAATCCGTCTTTTGTAAAATCATGCTCTACATCCGGACGTTTCTCACATACCATATCCATATGTCCCTGAATGATCACTACAGGAGCATTCTCGTATCCCGCTGTGCCCGGTTTATAAATAACCACATTATTCATCTCATCCTGAACATATTTCAGATCATGATCCTTTGCAAACTGAACCAGATAGTCGCTGATCTGCTTTGTATTTCCTGAGCCATGAGGAATTTTGCATATCTCCTCAAAATAATGGAACACTCTTTTGGGTTCACAATTCTCTAAAACTGCCATAATTATATTACCTCCAAAATCACACATTTGTCTTATAATATACCATTGTTTTCCCGATATACGACAAATTTTCCAGATATATTTTACCCAAATACTATAGCATTTATTTTCATTCTGCGCCATATAAATTTTATAAAGAATGGCAAACAATTGCAAAGAGGTTGTTGTATGTCCAAAAACACCATACTCACCGGTGGTATTTGTTTTCTTCTTGTCTTTCTTCTGCTGCATCCTGCTGAAAGTCTGTCCTGTGCCAGAGCCGGAATGACTCTGTGGCTGAATACATTAATCCCAACGCTTCTCCCATTTATTATTCTCACAGGAATGCTTACACATACCGGTCATATCCGGAAACTTCTCCTGCCATTTGAATCATTCTTTCATATTTTTCCGGGTGTCAGCATCTGGGGTGGTTATGTTTTCGTTCTCGGAATGCTGTGTGGTTATCCTCTGGGAGCCAAACTTGCCTCTGATCTGTATGGATTACATAAAATCAGCAAAAAAGAAGCTCTTTATCTCACTACCTTCTGTAACAATCCAAGCCCTGCCTTTATCATTACCTATCTCTGTAAGTCCTGTCTTAAGGATACAGTACCTGCCGGCATGGTCTTTGCGAGTATTTTTTCAGCAAATCTGATATGTATGCTGTTCTTTCGTTTTTTTGTGTACCAAAATGCCACCATCTCAGATTCCCCAGGATTTTCACCCGAGATTTCTTCTCGAAAAAATATACTTGATTTTTCTATAATGAACGGTTTTGAAACCATTACACGTCTCGGAGGATATATTCTATTGTTCTCCATTCTGGCAGGATGTATCAGATATTATGCGCCTTTTCCACTTCTCTATCAATACCTGCTGCTCGGATTTACAGAGATCACTTCCGGACTTTCTCTTATTTCAGTTTCCGGACTGCCATACATGACTCGTATACTTTTGTCCGCTGCAGCCACCGCATCCGGCGGTCTGTGCATCCTTGCTCAGACAAAAGGTGTTCTCCACCATGACCTCAGCATTCTGCCTTATTTTATTTCCAAGTGTATCTGTACATTCCTTACAGCAGGTATTCTTTACTGTCTGATTTCCTATCTGTGAAAATAAATTCTTTCCGGGAACTGTCATCATTTCATTATACAAAATCAGGGCAGGAAATTTTCCTGCCCCTTGTTTTCTCATCTTCTATATTTAATAACTGATTTATTTTTAGTTCTCTCCCAGATCATCTAACAGATCGTCATCATCATCTTTCGCTCCGTCATTATCATGATAAGAGCCTGTAATTGCTGCAGCCTGTGCTGTCTGAGGTGCAAGTTCCTGACGATTGTGGTTTACAACATCAAGACAGCTCTGCAGGGAATCAATAAATGTTTTGTATTTCACACCTGCATCCTCTAATGTTGTATTAAGCACACTGCCAATATTGGCCATCATATCATCTGTATAGGTGATCGCGCTGAGACGAATGCTGTTTGCATCCTGTGTTGCAGAATCCAGAATCTCCTGTGCCTGTTTGTTAGCTGCATTGATTGTATCATTTGCCTGTGCATATGCTTTCTGCATAATCTCATGCTGTGTTACCAGTTCCTGTGCTCTTGCCTGCGCATCTGCGATCAGTGCATCTGCCTTAGTCTGAGCATCCTCAAGGATAGCGTCCTTATTGTTAATGATCTTCTGATAACGTTTAATCTCATCCGGAGTTTTCAGGCGGAGTTCTCTCAGAAGTTCCTCAATTTCTTCTTTATTTACCACAATCTTAGTAGTTGACAGTGGCTGGAATTTACAGCTGTCCACATATTCCTCAATCTCACCGATAATCTGTTCAATTCTGCTGCTCATAGTATATACACTCCTTATTTTCTATTTCTGTTACTGTACGCTCTATGTGACAATAACTTATTTGTTGTCTGCTGTAAGACGAATCTTCTCAATAACTGCATCCGTTATCTCGGCCGGTGCAAACTTACTCAGGTCGCCTCCAAAATGTGCAACTTCCTTCAATATTGTAGAACTCAGGTATGCATATTCCAGACTTGTAGTCAGAAATACAGTATCTACATCCGGTGCAAGTACACGATTGGTCTGAGCCATCTGGAGCTCATACTCAAAATCTGTAACTGCACGAAGTCCACGTATGATCACCTGAGCGTGATTCTCTCTGGCAAAATTCACAGACAATCCCTCAAATGGTTTTACCTCGACATTAGGAACGTCCCGAGTCGCCTTTTCTAATATATTAACACGTTCCTGCACAGAAAACAACGGACTTTTTGAAGAATTATGTAAAACGCCCACTATCACTTTGTCAAAAGAAACTGCTGCTCTCCGGATCACATCAAGATGTCCATAGGTAGCCGGATCAAAGCTGCCGGGATATACTGCTATTTTCATTTATTTTTACTCTCTCTTTCCTCTGGCACATACACATATGCATAACAACACGAATGCTGCCTGCAGGCAGCAATCTTATGATAATTTCAGGAAGCAATGTATTCATTCTGAAATTATTATAGTTAATTATGCACGTTCTAAAAATACATGCTTATTTGTTTTATACTCTTTCGAACGCAGCTGCCTGTAACCGAGAGATTCCACATAACTGAAATCCGTCTGAAGATCCGCTTCCACAATAATAAGTGTATTCTTATCTGCAACTGTGCTGTCTTTCAGATATTCCAGCACCTGTCTTTCCAGTTCATTATTATATGGGGGATCCATAAAAATAATGTCAAAAACACCTTTTCCCTCAAGGGAACGCAATGCCTGCAACACGTCCATGTTCAGCAGTTTACCATCTTCTGCCAGTTTTGTAAATGCAAGATTTTCTCTGATGCATGCAGCAGCTTTTGGATTCTTCTCCACAAACACTGCATAAGAAGCCCCTCTGCTCAGAGCTTCGATTCCGATCCCGCCACTTCCGGAAAAAAGATCCAGGAAACGGCATTCCAAAAGCTCCGGCTGAAGTATATTAAATAATGTTTCTTTGATTCTGTCAGTAGTAGGTCTTGTGTCTATCCCCGGAATTGTTTTCAAATTAAGCCTTCTGGCTTTACCTGCGATCACTCTCATTTCAGATTCAGTCTCCAATCCAGGTCTCCTCTTGCAAGCCCTAAAATAAGAAGTTCTGCTGTGGCAATATTTGTCGCTACAGGAATATTGTACTGGTCGCATCTTCTCACGATGCTTGTGATATCCGGTTCTTTAGGATCAATCATGACCGGATTGTAGAACAGAATGACCATATCAAGATCCTGACGCTCTACCATCTCCATAAACTGCTTGTCTCCACCAATACTGCCGGCAAGGAATTTATGCACATGAAGGCTTGTCGCTTCTTCTATTCTCCGTCCGGTTGTACCTGTGGCATAGACTCATGTTTGGCAAGTATATTCTTATAAGCGATGCAGAAATCTTCTATCAGTACTTTTTTACTGTTATGTGCGATTATACCTAAGTTCATAGTTTCTCCTCTCCGTTTCTCCTATTTATTTTGCGGATTTTATCTTTTATCCACAATCCTAACTGTAATTATAACAAAGCACTAAATAAAACGCAATTAAAACTTAAAAAATATACATAATTCATAATTTATTAATATTTTTCTTACAGTCATCATGCAAGTTTTCCCGTTTCCATGCTCTTCCTGTCCATGCGAAAACTTCCAGTGTATTATTTCTGCATCTTCATATACTAGCATTGCAACACAAAAACACTTTCAAAAGAAAACAACAACCAAGGAGGAAATTGATATGTCAAACACAAAATCTTCTAACCAGGCAGCTGTACCGGAAGCAAAAGGTGCGTTAGACCGTTTCAAATTCGAGGTTGCAAATGAATTAGGCGTACCGCTTACAGACGGGTACAACGGTAACCTGACTTCTAAACAGAATGGTTCTGTCGGAGGTTATATGGTCAAGAAAATAGTATCAGAACAACCGCTGAATTTCAATTCTATATTTTATATCATTCCCAGAGTCATTGTCAACTACAGAACAACATTCCCAGGTATTTGTTACTGTTTACGCACCACTATCCCGAGACATATAACTCCCGAAATAATTGTATTATAGCCTTTATTTTCGGCCGGTCTTATGATAAGATTCTCCGACATTTCCGGAACCGGAACTTGGTGTTCGCTGTCCCAGAGTGATCATATGTAATCGTCTGGACGCAGTGCGTGAGTCTAATGCGATTGGAGTATCAAGGATAGCAGGAATTCATGCAGGATTATGGCATTTTAAAATAGTCATATTCAGAAAGCCCTCAGATATAGACAAAATCTATATCTGAGGGCTTTCCTGTGTCTTTGGTTATGTGTTTTCCTTATTCCGGAACCGGCAGAGTCACTGTGACAGGCTCATGCTCCAGTGCTGGAATAATTTTCTGCATCAGATCTTCGGTTGTGAATTTGAGACTCGATGTATTAATACAGGGATGACAGCCGAAGTATGGCTCCTTCATGACATCTTCATCAATAAGAAGCTGTACTTTCTTCTCAGAATCATTCATCAGTCCCAATACACTGACGGATCCAGGGGTGATATCAAGATATTTCTCCATATATTCCGGTTTGGCAAAAGATAATCTGGCGGAATGGATCTGCGCAGAGAGATCTTTTGTCTTAAACGGTTTATCACCAGGCATCAGAAGAAGATAAAAATCCGTCTCCTGACGATTGCACAGGAACAGATTTTTGCAGATCGTGGTGTTGTCGCCAAGGGCGTGGTCAATTTCTTCGCAGGCTTCCATCGTCATAGCAGCCTCATGGTCAATACGCTGATATTGAATACCTAGCTTGTCTAAAAAATCATAGACGCGGATTTCTTTGTTCAGACGGTTATCTGTATTTTCGGGTCTTCCCTTTTGTAATTCCATTTCGTGGTGCTCCTTTATTTTTTATTGATGAAAGTGTAATCCTTTTGTATGCGGATTGTCAACAAAAGGGCAGATATCCAGAATATTTTTCTGGTATCCTGTACATTCTACCACCTCCGCGGAATAGATCACCAGCACTCCAGCTCTCCCCACCTTATGATACCAACCGGTCTATCCGCAGCAGGAATATCATGTGATGCTCCATAGTACCCATCAGTACCCGCTATATATCCGCTGAAACAACATCTCATCCAACTGCATCTACTGCCAGCATCCCTGCATCCTGACATGGATTATTCCCCCATCCTATCCACAATGCTGTAGATACTTACATAGAAAGCCTCCATGGGGATAAAACGGTACTCACAGCAATGGAACTGCCGGATATCAAAGAGTTTAACAAAATCGGCTATTCAATAGCCGTAGTAGTTCATATACATAAGTTTATGCACCCTTTCTTATCGACCTCTGCCGCATCTATAAGATACAACCAATCTAAACATAACAAAACATGGGACATATTGGAAAGGAATTCTGTTTTCGCACGATTTGCATTTTCTGCTGACCGGTAAGCCTCTTTCAGTGCCTGACGGGATTCAATCTCTGCTTTCTTCTCCTGTGTCACATCCATGGATGCCAGCAATACCTTTTCCAGCTTTCCATTCTTCCATTCCAAGGGAATATAAGAAGCGATTTTATAAGTCTTTTCATCCAGGCTGCAATATTCAAACTTATAAATATCATTTTCACTTTTCAGTTTTTTCCGAATATTATCCGGGGCTATCAGGATATCTATAGCTTCCAGTGTCTTATACCTTTCAAGAACCTGCATCTGAAAATCATGATAAAAGCCCAGAGGTTTATATATCATCTGTCCATTCAGGTTGTAGGACTCATATCTGTCATTTTCCAGATCACAGACAACAAAGCGGTCAACCAGAAGTACGATACTCTGAATCAGCTGCTCCATGGAAGCATTATCTGCTGCCATCTGCAGATGCCGTGCGCTCTCTACCTTTGCCTCTGTGATATCATGCAAGAAAATCATGGCATATTCTGAATCCTCTATCTCTCCACGTATGATCACATTGCGAACCCATCGTTCTTCTCCATTCAGAGTGATTCGACACTCTAAAGACAATTCTGTTTCCAGACCCTTCAGCCTTTCTGCAATATAATCACGGTTATAAAAAGCGGATACCGACTTCTTATCTGTTTCCATAACATAGGAATCCACAAAATGCTGTATCAGTTCATCCCATGTATGACTCTGTTCAAAGAGTTCATTTGAACACCCCTTGAGAAATGGCACTTGCAGGCATAAAAGAAGGCAGGCAGTCTCGTTATAAGACTACCTGCCTGTTGATTATTCTTATGCTGTTTTCTGTATTTCGCCAGTTCGGCAAACTGGAAGTTAGCGATTTCTTTTTCCGGTATTCTCTGTCCCACGGATTTCCTCATGATAGAAATAATCTACGATCACCGGATGCCCCTGCGGGACTCTGCCATAAGGCATTTCATTATCCACAAAGGCACAATCATACTTCTTAGCCATTTTCTCAGCTTTTACTTCAAGTGCTTCAAAGTAGCTGCGGTTATGCTTGTTATAGATCTCGTCGTAAAGTGGTACAAGATCAGGATATTTTCCGGCGATATAATCCATAATTGTCTTTTTGAAACCGCCT
>ENA-OQIR01000237-OQIR01000237.1-human-gut-metagenome-genome-assembly--contig:-NODE-237-length-25881-cov-3.326318_pt1 | contig 25881 bp, 27 predicted proteins | sample MGYA00242580_ERZ504745 | MGnify/ENA primary metagenome ERZ504745 (study PRJEB26092, sample SAMD00036214) | human gut metagenome | host: Homo sapiens | study: EMG produced TPA metagenomics assembly of...
GGACGAACCCGGCCGCAGCGGGGCTTTTGCCCTTTCCCGCATGGACTACGCTGCTAAGTGTCTGTACGAATTGCATATGCCGGTTGTTGGCTTTTTGACACAACGGCTTTATGCGCCGTCCATGGCGCATAACACCTCGCCCATGCGTCCATGCATGGGCGTTGTTGGTTTTCGTATGCAATTCTACAGACTCTAAGCAGCTTCGTATATGCGGTTAAGGGCAAAAGCCCCAGCTGCGCCGGGTTCTGTCTTTGGTAACTTTCCACTTTTTTATGTACAGATGTTTCCTTATTCTAAATGCTTCAATATCTCATCATATTGGTTATACATCTTCTGCACTTCATTTTCCAGTGTATAGTAGTGCATGATATATGGCACCAACAACACTAAGAATAACAGTGTAAGAACAAGAAGCATTGGGTTGCTTATCATGATGGATGCAATTATTGACATCATGGTAAGTATGGCAAAGGTTACTGTCACTATGAGGTGCACGAGGCGCTCATGCTGGAAGAAGGCTATTTGTGTCAGGTGCTCCTGCAGTATTTTCTTCCACTCTTCTTTTGATATCTTATCAGGATTGGCAAGCAGATTGTCAATCTTAAGTCTATAATTAATTATTCGTTTTTTCATTTTATTTTCGACCTTCTTTTATCAATCAGACAGCAATTTTTAATTAAGCTTGGATTTAATTTCTTCCATTCTTGTATCATCCAGCTTATAAAACCTCTTAAACACAAATATGCCCACAATGAGCAGGATAACAGACGGAATCGTCATCCACATACGAAGAGCATCAAGTGTATCCTGTGTCTGTACCGCAGCCGCGGTATCCAGATGAATCCAGTCAACCACCAGCCCAGCCAGAAATACCGCTACACCGGAAGCGAGCTTTACCGTAAATGTTTGCATTGAGAAAATGACCGACTCCTCTCTCGTGCCATTCATCACCTCACCATAATCAACAGAATCTGAAAGAAATATAGTCATGATAACATTGAGCATACCATAGCCCAGATAAATCAAAATACCCGGCAGGCAGAGTATGTACCAGCTCTGCGGCGTGTAGAGCTTTGCAAATGCCATGATAAGTATAACCGCAAAGCCTGCTATCTGAATAATAAATCCTGATATAAAAAGCTGGCTTTTGCTGAATCTCTTACGGAGCAGCGGTATAACCATCATGACAAGCACCTGTGCTGCAAAAGCAACTGCGGCAAATATGGAATATGCGCCCTCGTTTCCCACATCAAACCGGAAGAAATAAAGCACTAGGTTACCACAGATATTGAGTGATGTATACACGAGAATGATTGATACTACAACAGTCATAGCCTGGTCGTTCTTAAATAAGGCTTTAAACATATCAGATATCTTTCCCGGCTTCTCATCACAGGCAACCGGTCTTTCAGGCACACATGCCACGCATACAAGCTCAGAAATCACAAATACCACCGCTATAATAAGTGCCCACCACTTAAATCCAATCCTGTAGTCAGCCATAGAGCTTCCTGCACCAAGAATCGGCACCACTGTCATCGTGAGCACCGTAGGGATAGCATCTCCAATACCAGAGCATGTCCTTGCAAGCGATGTAAGCTGCTCCCTGTCGCTGCCCGGCTCAGTGATTGCAGGAATCATAGACCAAAACGGAATATCCATAAGCGTATATGTGATGCCCCATGCAAAGTAAAACACTGTAAGCCACACTCTCTGCGCTGAATCACCCATAGACTCAGGAGTGGCATATAAAGCATAGATGGTCACAGCATTGAGCACTGTGCCGGCAAAAATCCAAGGCCTGAACCTGCCCCATCTGGTACGTGTCTTTGCTACGATAATGCCCATCACCGGGTCATTGAATGCATCAAAAATCCTGGCCGCCATCATCACCGTACCGATAAACACACTGCTCATCCCAAGCACTACATTGTAGTAATAGAGCAAATACGATGAAATAAGCATATACACAATATCTTTTCCAAATGCGCCAAATCCGAATGCGCACTTTTGTCCTGTTTTAAGCTTCATAGAAATACCTCCAAAAAATAATCCGCTATACTTAATACTAGTATAGCGGATTGCTAGGTAAAATACAATTTAAAGTTACTGCTTATAAAGCTTATACCGTGAGTGTAAAATCTGTAATCTCATCCTGATATATTAATCAATGAATATTTCACAAGCAGCAACATCCCACAACAACTGAAACATAATGGCTACAATACCAATATTTAAATAATCAAATGTTTCTCCTAATCCATGCATTATACAATTTCTAATATTAAGTTTACAAAATATAATATCAATAATTTTCATATATTCTGACAAAATTTCTTTTTTTGCAAAATCAGATTTAATTAAAGCTCCAAGTGTACTGTCTAATCTTCTTCCCTTATTATGACCCACACCCGTCAATATCATTTCATTATCCATTGATGGTTCTAATACTTCCTCACTTACAAAAAGAGCATACATTTTCCCCATCACATAACTTCCTTTGCATTAAACAACACATTATCTTTATTATTTAAAAAGATTTTGATATATTTATCCTCCTCATCATCAAGAGGTCTTTTTAATTCTTGCTTATCCAGTAATCTGTATATACTTTTAAATAACATTCTATTTTGTAGATTCATTCCTATTCCACGCTCTATCAATGACGGTAAAGCAAAACTTGCTGTTATAGCATGACGTTTTTTGTTAATAATTGAATCTACATAATCTTCCATAGCCCTTATATAAATTTCATTATAATCTATTATACAATTATCTAATTGTATGGTCGGTAAAGTGCCATTTTTATTATATATCAATATATGATATTTTTTATAAATACTTCCTAAATATTGAACTGTATCTTGTAATAATATCTTCTTGCTTATCAGCGCTGTTTTTTCATTCTCACTATCAAAATGCCCAATTAGTTCAGGAAAATCAGCATCTTGAATATCAAAAGAACACACCGAATAAAAATCTCTTAGAACAGCTATCTTTTCCTCATGAAGCTCATCCATACTTTGAGTCCCTGTTAAATGACTTAACATCTCATCACAATGTTCTACAAGTTGGTCCGGATTATCCAGATAAACTGTTAAATCTGGATTCATTTTATAAATTTTATGATATAACTCCATAAAAATACACCTTCAATTACATACATAAACAGATTACTCCGATATGGTTATATATTTAGTTAATCTATATTACTATCTATTTAATAAATATTATTTTATTATCATCCATATTTTTTCTACAATATCCCGCCCAAACAAAGTTATAAGATTTATTACTTTTAACTCAAAATCTTGCTGATCATAATAATAGATAATAACTTTCCGTGCTTTCATTTGAAACTGATTTTTATCATCAAAATCTCCAATAGCAAATTTCAAAACATCCTTATCTGTTTCATCCAAAGAATGACCATATATGTACAACTCATAATCATTGTATTCTTTATCAAATTCGTCACTAGATTTAAAAATACACGGTTCATTTATAATATACTTATAATCAACTCCACAATGCTTTTGTATTCTTTGAAAATACTTAACAAAATATATAAAATCCTTATTATCGTAATCATTCACACCAAGAACCATATTATTACTGCCACAATCAAGATCATCTCTAATAACACCATGAATATGATGTACATTATTGATTCCATAATACTTCTCTGTATGAGTATAATTAAAACTTATAATATAATCAGGTTCAATTTCTCTAATCTGACTGATAGGATGTACATCAGAAGCTTTCTCAACAAACTCATAAAAATATATTTCTAAAGCTTCAATAAATTCTAAAAATTCATTTTTCAAATCTCTTAAAAGCGTCTTTTTCATTAATCCATAACTTGAATCAATATAATAATTTTTAACAAATATTTTATTGTTCAAAATAGTAAAATATCTAGAAAAATAACAATTAAATTTGAAAAAGCTATTTCTTTCAAATTCAATAGACCCATCTTCAAAATTAATATCTGCACTTAATATAAAATCAAATATATCTAAAACAGGAACAAGTTCTCTTTCAAAATCTATCCATAAATCAAGTTCTGCTCCACATCCCGAGTAATACTCAACCCACGAATTATTTCTAATAATTTTATCTAACTTCTCAAGATTCTTTGAATCATATGACTCTAACGCTTTTGGGATATTATCAGCTATCTTCTCATCAAATCCTGTATCAATCTTTCTATTTATATACAAACCATAAAATGACTTCCGCTTTTGAACACTTCTAACACATCACTATATCTGGTCTTAAGATTATGTGCCAAGTCAAATCCATTTCCTACTATTAATATTTTTTTATTATCCATTTCTTCCAACGTATTTCCCATCTCCATCATCACCATCTTTTAATCAACTGATAAATTATAATAATTCATTTTTAACAGCTATTTCCTCAGTAATATGGGCACAATTTTTTCTGATTAAAAAAGTAAAATGCTAGCATCTAACATACAAAAAGTGTAGTAAACCACTAACATTTTCTGATGCTTACTATGTGTGTATTGTTAAACCTGTCTGCACTTATCCAGCACGTCCAAGCCTAGTTAACAATATCCAAATTAATCCGCTATACTTAATTCTAGTATAGCGGATTAACATACAAAATACAATTTAAAGTTTATACTGAATTTGCATAATTTGCATAGAGCTAAACACCATAAGTACTTGTTTCTAATTACTTACAAACTTTATTAACCAACCTATTATAGATAACAAATAACAGATATCGTATACTTTGTTATTTATTAATCTCACTCTATAATATAGGTGTTTCCCATTCTTCATAATTAATATGTAAAGCACTAACAGTTTTTGTGTAAACTATCTTTCCATCTTCTCCTGTTAACTTACAGCGAAATTTCATTCCATTTCTTCCCTCTGTAAGTTCAAATTGCATACGAGCTTTGTCATATCCTGCAACCCAACTCCATGCATAGAAATTCTTTCCATCTGTACTATACTGCCACTGGTATGATGTTACCCCATCGGCTTGTACATCTAGTGTTAATTTTTCTCCTATTTCTCCTTTAACATCCTGTGGTTGATTTTTTATTATAATTTCATTCTTTTTTTCTGCAGTTACTACATTTGTATACACTGTATTTCCATCTTCTCCAGTTATCTTACAGCGAAATTTCATACCTACCCTTCCCTCTGAATTTAATGGTGCCTGACCCCACTGTGTCATGTTTCAGTGTAATGGTAAAGGACGATAGGCGGCAGTCCATCTTCACCTAAACAGAACAACCACATGAAGGAATCTGCTTCGGGATTTTTCAGGAATTTTACATAATAGGTGTCTCCAACTCTTCCATATCAATTTTATATATTCCACAACTAGAAGAATAAAGAATTTTGCCATCATATCCTATCAATTGCATCTATATTTATTAGTTAATCTATAGTTATTTGTTAATGATATTGTCAATGTATCACTATCATATCCCGGAAAACTCTGTCCCAGTTCTTGCCATGTACTCTGTCCTGCACCGCAATACTCCCATCTGTAGCTTTTTACAGATGATGCCTTTACTGTAAATTTTACTGTATCTCCTATTTTTCCCACTGTACTTACCGGCTGGCTTGTTATCGTTGCTGGTTTAGCTTTTTCTATCTTCACAATATCTGTATATTTAACATTACCATCTGTTCCGACTAATTTACATCTATAACTATTTGTTAATCTATAGTTATTTGTTAATGATATTGTCAATGTATCACTATCATATCCCGGAAAACTCTGTCCCAGTTCTTGCCATGTACTCTGTCCTGCACCGCAATACTCCCATCTGTAACTTTTTACAGATGATGCCTTTACCGTAAATTTTACTGTATCTCCTATTTTTCCCACTGTACTTACCGGCTGGCTTGTTATCGTTACTGGTTTAGCTTTTTCTATCTTCACAATATCTGTATATTTAACATTACCATCTGCTCCGACTAATTTACATCTATAACTATTTGTTAATCTATAGTTATTTGTTAATGATATTGTTAATGTATCGCTATTGTATCCTGGAAAACTCTGTCCCAGTTCTTGCCATGTACTCTGTCCTGCACTGCAATATTCCCATTTATATATCTTTACATTAGTTGCATCTACAGTAAAATTTACTGTATCGCCTATATTTCCCAATATGTTTACAGGTTGTTCCTTTATTAAACAAGGTAATGGTGTATAAATTTCCGCATTAACATTACAATGAACCAACAACGTGAATAATACCGCCAACATAACAATATATTTTTTCTTATTAAATTTTTTCATATTTCTTACTCACCCTTCCGTAAAGGATATTAATGTGTTATAAAACATACTGAATATCTTTTACTTTTCTAATCCATTTTCTTTTTCCTATAAATGTTTAATGTGTACAGCCTTTTCAAACACTAATTCATATATCATAACTTGTAATTACTCCTAAATACATAATATACTTAATGATATCGATATTCCCATAACTAAAACAGAACCAATTCCTATAGTATATTTATTAACAAACTTTCTAATATTAGCTGGTAATAGTTTGTTCTTCAAGAATTCAAATTCTCTACTAAATGATAAAAATAATGACGTTAAAAATAGTGCTAATAAAACAACTAAAATAGTTTTAATTATAAACCATATAATTTCACCCTCTTTTATATTTTCTGATACTAAATATGAAACTATAAATGTAAAACAAGAAATAATTGCATAATACAGGACCTTTTTTACATAATAATTATATTTAATCTTGTATACATATCTAGCAATAATATAAAACCTTGAAAACAAGTATATTAATGATGTAATAAATGTACCAATTAGAACACCATTTATTCCTAATTTATTTACCAGTGCGATTGACATAACTATATTTAACACTGCTGAAGTTATTATAATTGGTCTATCATACCTGAATAATTTGTAAATCACAAACACCTGTGATGGCAACTGTATTAAAAAAGTCAACATAAGATTAATTCCAAGCCATAACGCAGTTGAAAATGATAAGAGCATTCTCTCACCAAAAAACAATTTTATAAATGGTTGTGCAAGAAGTGAAAAGCATATCATACAAAAATTACCTATGCAAAAATTCACACAAAAATAATTATCTGTCATTTTCAATCTATCATCTTTATCTTTTGTAGTACTAATATAGTTGCCAAATGTTGCCTGTAAAGAACTCAATACCTGAGTAACAACCGTGTTAAGCTGACCAGTAATTAATGTATAATTAGACAAATATCCTGTTAATAAAGAACCTTTCAGTGCAGAAATAATTATATTATCTGTACTGTAATAAACAACAGCCCCAATTCTAGAAATAAAAACATCCTTAACATATTGAAAAATCTGTGGTTTATATTCCGTAACAGTATTTGTATCTGGTTTATTATTGATGTATTTATATTCTTTATTAACCTTAAGTGAAATGATTATATTTGAAATAATATTTTTAGCTATACCAATACTCAAATATATAATATAATTTGGAACTATAATCAATAAAATCAATTGAATTAAAGAAAACACAAAATATGTCACTGTATCAACAATATTTGTCAAATAGGATTTTTGATCTGCAATCAACAGTGTACGTTTATATGCCAGAAAATATGTTGAAACCGTACCAACTAAATTTATGTAAAAAAGTAATCTTAAATACATATCCCACAGTTTGCATCAGGAATCAACGTTTTTAAAAAAACCGATACAACTAAACCAACTCCGAGAACTATAAATCCTATTATTGAATACAGCTTCTTATATATATACATTATTGCTGTAATTTTCTTCTTATTATTCTCTGACAATGGTTTATATAAATAGCTTGTAATGGCAACACCAATTCCTAAATCTGCAAGATTCAACATTTGAAGTATATTAGCAAATACCGAATTATACCCTAAATATTCAACACCTAAATAATCAATAAATAATTTTCGTGTAATAAAACCTATAAGCACCTGACATATTTGGCTTCCCAAAGCCACTATAGAATTGACATAAACAATTTTAGTTCTTTTTTCCATCTTTTTACTTTTTATTTCTTTCTTAATATTACCTTGCCAACATGTTTAATCTTATATATTATTGATTTCGATATGAGATTACTTTTTTGAGCTAAAATCCACTTTTTCTTTTCTTGTTCACTATACAACCTATTTGACTGACATAATTTTGAACTAAAGAAATCCTTGAGTGTAACGTTCAACCATTCTCCGTTTGAGTTGTTCTATTTCTTACCTCTGCATAAGTTGGAGTATCTAAATCGGGAATTAATCCCCATGTTAAAAAAGCATGTCCATTATAACAGTGCGGAATAGAACAACAACCTACTGGGTTCTCAGGAAATGGCCTTTCAGGATTTTCAAATACATTACCAAGAGATTTTCCACAATAACACTGATTAGCCATACCCGTAGATAAGTCTATGTATGCTGACCACGCTCCTGCATAACAAAACTTTTCTTGTTTTTTACCAAATATGCTTCTTTTAAATTTCCAAAAAGAAGAATCAAATTGTGACCATGTTTTTGAGTACTCTTTATCACTCAAATTAGTTAAATAATCTATGTTCTTTGTAGAATCATTCCTTGCAATAGTTATATGTGGCAATGCTCCAAAATTACTATACGAAAAATTTTTTAATTCCTCAATATATGGAATAAGCTCATCACTAGGTGTAACTTCTATATTAATTGAAGCCCCTTTACCCCAAAGCTGATTTGCATTTTTTGCAAAAACCTCGAGTAATTTCTTTTTCTTTAACTCCAAATAATGAAACGAACATTTAAATTCAACATGCTCAAGCATTTCTCTGGGCCATTCCATAAACTTGTCTACCATATTTGTGATCGTCATGTTTGTGATAATCTCAACAAAATGTCCTTGCTTAACTAATTCTTTAACATATAAATCTAAATCTTTTAACAGCATGGTTTCTCCATCTGCACAAAAGTTGAAATATGCCAATCCTCCAAGTCTTTTTGGTGAACACGCTAAAGCTACCTGTTCTGGAGAATATTTCATTACAGGCTGTACCCCCTGATAATGTTCATCTCTGTGCCAAATAACAATAATGACATCGAAAATTACATATACTTAATGGAATTCTAAAAAAATGATTTTTTAACTTTATTCGTATACAATCTAAGTTGCCTCCTAGTTTATCTCTTTAATAATGTTTAAAAGTGGCTCAAAATCATCATATAAAATAGTTTTATCATAATAGTATTTTCTTTCAATATCTAATGTTTCAACTATAGATTTGAATTCATCTATATCATTAACATACTTTATATATTCATTATGCTTAAGCCAACCATACACGTTTTTCACCTTACCATTACTATTTCCAAATGCAATGCATGGTGTTGCTGTTATTGTTGCAAATATCATTCCATGTAATCTATCTGTTATGATAAGCTTTGCCTTTTTAAACTGTTCAAGCTTATTTTTAACCTCTTTTTTCCTCATTCCTTCAGATACCATATATGGAACTACCGTGTCTATTTTGTTCATTTGCTCATTAGGATAATGTATTTTCAATATCTGCTGTATTTCAGCTAATTGTTCATCTGTTACATTTTTTTCCAAGTCAGATCTCATGCAAAAAAGAATATCTTTTCTATTTTGTCCAGCAATATCCATATCTAATAATGTTACAATATCCGGAACCAAAACTGTCTCTACAGACGGAAAATACTTCTGCATAATCTCGTAACTTTGCTTTTCGCGAACAAAAAAAGTCAAATTAGAATGCGCTGAATAAATTTTCTGCGCTTGCTTTAAATACTTTCTTCCTGATTCAGAAGTTAAATCATATGATACAGTCTGAGGAAAAATAATTATTTTGTTATCTTTAAAACAATTGATAATTCTTCTTACCCTTTCCTCTTCATTTGGCCATAAAGTTCCTAAAAATCCTCCTCCCGGAATAATTATACATTTATTCTTAGGAGTCAATTTTGCAAATAAATATTCCTTATAATCAATTGCAGATGCACTTAATTCATGTGTAGAAACTTTATTTTTAACTAATAGCTGTTTTTGTGTTAAAACAATAGCATGGTCTCCTAAATTTCCATGAGTCGGTGTATCAATAAGAACTGCTTTCTTTTCAAACATTAAACAATATTTGAGTAATGTCACTGTAAATTTACTATACCTTACAATTTTTCGTATAGCTCTTAACAAATTAGGAAAATAATACTTAATAAAATTCTTAATACTATTTTGCCGTGCTTCAACAAAATAGACATCATAAAACCGTTTTTTCGTATTCTTTATATATTGTCTTTCCTCATTTGTACATGTAAATAAATTAATTCGTCCATTTAAATCAAAAAAAATGCTGTCCTAATCGCTTTACAACATCGCAGTTATATCAGATAATCCATTTTCCTGATAAAATCTAAATGTTTCACAAAATGCTTCTACTGAGTTAAATCTTTTAGGGCTTATTTTTGCAGACATAATACTGTTGTTTCGTTGTACATAGTTATATTTCTTAGTTTTTGAACAAACAATACGATTGCATGTGAAAAATAATTTGTACATTACAAAATTATCTTCATGTATCTTTCCTACCGGAAATCTTATATTCTCCCAACATTTTCTTGAATATAACTTATTCCAAACCACAACATAATATACTAAGTCATTTCCGCACCAATCTGCAAGAATTTGTCTAGAAGAAAAACAACAATCTTGTCCCATGGTATTTAAAGTTGTTATATTGCCATCAGTATCAACATACTCAAAATTACATATTGCCATTTGCGATTGAGTTTTAATTATTTTATCTAGAAGACACTCATACATATCAGATTCTATATAATCATCACTGTCAACAAATGCTATATATTCTCCTATAGCTATATCCAAACCTGCATTGCGTGCATCAGATAATCCGCCATTTTTTTTATGAATTACCTTAATTCGTTCATCTTTATTCGCCCAATCATCACACAACTGTGGACAATTATCCGGAGAACCATCATCCACCAAAATAATTTCTAGATTTGAATATGTCTGATTAATTACACTTTGTATACACTTATCAAGGTATTTTTCAACTTTATATACTGGTATGATTACACTAATTAAATTACATTTATCTTTTAACATATTACTATAAATTCCTATTTACTTACTCTCTTTATAAACGACAATCTAAAATAATTTCATTATTTTATATCATCAAATACTACAGGGATTAATCTACTAAACTCATTTAAAATAGGTTTTGCAATCTCTCTCATCTGTGGATGCGCTTTATCAGATGTTCTCAATCTGAAGAAATGTCTCCATTCTCTTAAGTTCATTGTAACAACAATTTCTGTTTTAAGACTATTGGGCAAAACACTTCTTGCCTCCTGCGCACTCGCACCGCACAAAATCAATTTCATATATGTTTGCTCGACCTGTTTCATTGCTTCCTTCCACAAGCGATAGTTTTCATCATCCTCATCCCAAAAACAAGGTTTGATAAATGTAAGTTCCCCATCAAATTTATCTTTACTATAATTACAATATCTTGTACTTTCTTGACTATAGCTTGCTATTCTGTGACGAACTATCTCATGAGTAACACCTCTGTCACATATAATTCTTACAGTAATTTTTTCATGTTCAAGAACTGATTCATGTCCACTTTTTATAATATTTTTAACAAATTTTCGTGCTGATTCACTTGTTATCGAATTTTCACTCTTATAGCAAACCCTTCCACACAACTCTATTTTTCTAAGAATATCTTCACCTTTTATCTTGTCCATGATTTCAAAATTGGGTTCTATCACTCTCATCTGTACTATCCTCTCCTTCTCTCAATCTTCTATTAGATGCTATACATTTTGTTTTATTGTAAGTGCACTTTTCCTTCCTAAAAAGCTCTATTCTAAAAGCATTATTAATACTAAAAGTCTTATCAACATATTCTGCACATCCTTGATAATCTGATTCTCTATAAAACATCGTATAAATACATATAACCGAATTTTCCAACTTGTTTTTCTCGATTGCTGATTTTACAGTATTGAATGTTACAATTGCATCGGTAATTAAAATAACTTTTTTATCTTTTTCAATCTCTAGGTCGATTTCCTGATGCGCATTTACATTTTTTTCTTTTTCAGGAACAATATATGTTAAAGGAGCTTGAAGCGTAAATGCAATTCTAGATGCCAATAATGTTCCTACTAAGTCAACACCAGCTATTATGTAATCATCATAACCACTGTTATTAATATGTTTTACAATAGCATTAACAATTTTATTTAAAATAACCTTTGTTTCCACCACTTCCAACGTATCAATCCAGTCTCTTGCACAGTATTCCTTTGTTAATAAAAAATGTCCTATTTTTATCAATGACCTATTATTAACTTCCATCGAAATTTCGTTTTCTAAATTTGTATCAATTATTATAGGATCATTATTTTTCTCTACAAAATTAGTTTTTTTTTATCTTCTTTATCTTCTAATGATACAGGTTCTAAACTCCTCACATTTAATGATTTATCAATCTCTTTATTCAACGATTCAATTTCAGTAGTAATTACAATTTCTCTTATTGGAACATAATTGACAAGTTTTTTCCCCGTAAATGATATTTCTACCGCTTCTTTAAGTTCCTTATTAATCTTACTGTAAATTTCTACTAGCTGTCTCGCAATTGAAGTCTCTGTTTGACTTTCATCAAGTTTCTGTTGAACATAATCATCATCTACGACCAACACTATTTGTTTATCGTCATCTTCTTTTCTTTCGACAGACGAGATAAGATGCAATTTATGCCAAAACTCTAATGACTTTTCAAATCCCTTCCATTCTTCCATTTGTTTTTCTTCTATTTCTGAACAATTTTGTTTATTCTTTATTATATTGTACTTTTGCTCTTGTTCTTCTAATTCTTGCTGAAGTTCACCTGTTCCAAGTCTTTCAACAGAAACATCTAGTTCATCGGCAAGTCTTAGTACACCTGCAAGAAATCTTGTCCTAATAATGCCCAATCTAGCCTTATAATCCTGAAGTTTATGTGATTTTAGTCCATTATCACTTTCCTGAACTGACCTATCTTTTAAATTACTATGCGCTATTATAATTGCTTTTAGGGCTTTTATCTCATTTGCGCTTAAATCACTATTTTGACTTAATACACTTCGTGAATCCTTAAACTGCCGATCGATGTAATCCGCCGAATTTAGCGAATGATTGTCTCTTGCTCTATCGAGTCCATTTGACATTCCAATATCATGAAAAAGTACTGCTAAATTCATAATATACAATTCTCTCTCACTCAAACCATATTTTTCTGAATACACCAATTCCTCATCAAATAAAACTTCACTGATAATTTTATATATATCAAAACAATGATGATCAAAATCATGTAATGTAAATGCACTGTCACCTATAACCAAATTATCTGATATTTTTTCTCTATATCCTTCAACAATAGTACAAAACTTATCAAAATATTCTTTTTTCATTTTAGAAATGCACTCAATCTGTTTATACTCTTCGTTCATTTCACTACCTCTTTTTCTATTTCAAAGTCCCCTGGTTCTCCAAAAATCTTGTATTTTATACCTAATTCTTTTGTATCAACAATAACATCCATATCTTTAATTAAATTAAAATTAATATTTTCCTTATATTCTATATTCCTGCTGAATATACCAAATATCCTCTTTTCGAATTAATTAAAGCACTAACTATCTTTAATTCAGTACCTGTACACATGAAATCAAATATATATGCATACTTCTTTCTTCCTGTATACATTTGACCGAATCACAAAGCTCCATAGAATATTTCGGTCCTACCCCGATCAAATGCACTTCTTTTACATCTAACAAACCGCCTAATATATTTGCAATGATTGCTCCATTTTTACTTGAAGATACAAATGCATTTATTCTTTTACTTATAATATATGGATAAACCATTTCAGCTAAACAAAACATAATAAAATAGAAATTATCAACATTTAAAAACATTTTTTTTATATTAACATAATAATTTCCATATAATCCTGATGATTCTAACAAAATTGGTTTATTCTCATTCTCAACAAGGTCAAAAATAATTTCTATTATTTTGTCTTTTCTATATGAATTAATCAATTCACAAATATTACTAGACATCATAAAAACTTTTAATCCAGTTCCAAATCCGATAGATTCGCCTTCCCACTCTAAACCTTCTAAATCCTCTACCAAACGCTGCTTAACACTTCCAACATTTCCAACATTCACGAATACAATTTTGTCTATATATGGCTCTAAATCGCCAAACATTCTTGGATTATAAAACACAATATTTCTCATATCTAAAATTATGACTTTATTTTGATTTGAATTTATACACTCAAAAATTTCTTTAAACAAATTATCTGAAATCACATAATCTTTTGAATATCTAATTTTTTTAGGATTTTCTTTTGCCGAATAAAAAAAAGCATTATAGTCAATTGGAATAATTATATAATTTTTTTCATTAATAACAAACATACCCTATCTCCTTTCCAATGGAAGTTCTATCTCTATATGAACTCCCGAAAAAGGAACGTTTCTTTTTATATTATATTTTTTAAAATTATCATTTTTAAGTAATTCATTTTTAAGAAAACTTGTAAGTATCTTTGGTGTGAAAATAAGCTGCTCAGAGTTTGAATGTATCCTGACCTTGCCATTATACTCTAAAACTCTTCTTATAATATTATATAACCCATATACCTTACTTTCTTTTCTTTTGTATACACCACATAAAATAGCTTCAACCTCATCCTTACAATATAAATCAGAAGCTATTGTGTTTAAAAATCCACATCCAAAATCTGAAACTGAAATGTATATTTTTTTAGCTGAATATTTTGCATGTAAAGTTGTAAATGAAAAACTGTGTGCATGTTGTTTACAATTCATTATTATTTCACTCAAAAACTCAGTAATATCATTCACATAATAAGTTTGATCTAAATCACTTCTAATACATTCAAATTTGTATAGATATTCATCGGCAAATGGTGCAATACACAATTCTACCCCTCTATTAATCTCATCTACCGTATTTTCAGTATCAAAATATAGTGTACCACAAATCGGATCTATTTTTTCCCGGTCAGACCACTATATGGAGAACTACAAAATTCAAATAATCCATATTTGTTTGCATAATGAAAAAAACCTATTTCATTTAAATAATTTTTCACCTCACCAGAGTATGATGTATCTGAAAATATATTTTCGGAACATTACCATTTCTAATACCCAGTTCATATCCAAAGCACAACAAATTTGGGATAACAAGTGGTTCCACCTTAAATGTCCTAGAAAAATCTAAAATAATATCACTTTCTTTATACTCTATTTCATTTCTTATTGGCAAAACATGAGTATAGAATTCGTATGACGTTAAATCTCGAGGCATCTCTATAAAATAGCTTTTATCTTCCATTATTTTCCTCATTTTCTATTCTAATAAAACTCAAGCGTTAATTATACAATTACAATACCTTACTAAAAATTTTATTTATTAACATCTTGTAATCCGTCCAATTCACTCAGTATCTGCAACGCACATTGTGTAAAACATAAACTTCTGCTTGTATAGGGTATCCACCCCTCTAAAATAACAAAATATAAAGCATCTATTATACATACAACCCAGACAATATTTAAAAGATTACCATTAAATTTTTCTGTTGATTTTACAAATACTGAGATTGCACTTAAAAGTAAACTGATTCCAGAGAATCCAGCTACTATCAAATCCTTAACCCATACTCCCCTTTTTAATGATTCTATATCCCTTTCCAACTCAAACTTTAAAATCTTTTGTTCTTCCAAATCTAATTCATCTATTAGATTTTTCATAATATTATACTTTTCTTTTCTTGTATACTTATATGTCTTTGCGGTTTTTTTCAATGATTTTTTATTCTTAAAATATTATCATTCATTTTCTTCCTTACCTCATTATCCTTTTCCATTCTATATAATAAAATACATCCTCTAATCGTAATCATTTCTTTTTAAATCTTTTAACATATTCTTTGTTAAATTAATTTTCCCCTCCAATTAAAACTCTACTTCCAATTAGTAACAATTTAATTTTATGTTTAACATCATAAGAAAATAAGTGTGAAAAATAACTAATATAATTTTTTTTAATATCATAATACAACCCATTATAGATTTCTGGGTTTTTGCTTACATACGGATTCTCTATATTTTCAACAGAAACACGAAAAATAGCAGCCCTAATACATCTCTTTTCCTTGTCTTGCATACCAATTAGGCTAAGCATTTTTTGCAAAGCATTTACATACTTTAATTTATTATTTCATCAAACAATTTCTGAAAATTATTTGTAGCACTATTTATATTTTCCACGTAATTATAGCCCGGTTCTTTTGATAAATAAATCTTTATATTCTTATTATCATTTAATATTTCAACGTTAAAATAACCATCTTCTAAATATGATAATTCTTCATCGAACCTATGCCCTCTATAAGTCTTTTTTAAAGAACTTATTCCAAACACTTCCCATTACGCATGGATTACATACAACATTATCAATTGCTTCAAAACTATTAATTATTCTTTCCCTTTTTACCGAACGTAATGTGTGAGTCCCATTATTAACTATATAAAGTGCCATGTATACTATATCAATTTCATACTGTTCAAATATATTCGATACTTTTTCCAAACAGTCAGGTTCATAATAATCATCTGCATCACAAAATCCTATTATGTCACCTTCAGCTTTATCTAAACCTATATTTCTTGCATATGATACCCCAGATAATTTACTTTGATAATATTCAACACAATTATATTTTTGTGATAGAATTTCACATTCATTTGCTGAGCGATCCGAAGAACCATTCTCGATTAAAATCACTTGTAAATCAACATTTTGACTTACTACGCTTTCTACACATCTTGTAATCGTCGATTCAGCATTATGTACGGGTACAATAATAGAATATTTCATAGAATTTCCTTCGTTTATTTAAATAATTTTCCTTTACTTTGTAATTTTTGCTTGATAATCGACCATTTTCCTGTAGTAATCCATTCCCAATAATATGACCCTGTCATATAAATCTTACTCAAACGAATACCAATTTTTCCATCAATAGTATTTCTTATTTTTACGTTCCTAGCTCTTCTTCTTTTCATGCGTTCATCAAGCCAAGATGCATCATACCAATGTATAGTATAACTATTCTCTGTAACATTCAATTTTCCTGTCTCATATTCCATGGGACAAAAATATTCTGATGGATATATCATAATATCCGCAATTTGAATAGTATTACACTCCTCAAAACCATGTTCCTTCAAAATATTTGTTATACGATCCACAACTGTTTCGTAATTATTACTTCCATCACTATTCAAGAAATGAGACTTATGATAATTCTCCAAAATTTCTTTGTATAAGCCAAGACCAGGCTCTGCCCCAAGTCCTAAACCAGAATTACATTTATCAGCTCTTTCACATCCCATAAATGCACCATTCTTTATAATATCAGACATATCTTTTATCACTTCTACATCAGTATCAAAGTAAATTCCTCCATAAGTATATAAAATCCAAAAACGAGCATAGTCACTAACAAATGCCCATTTTTTTGCTTCATACGCTTCCTTAACATAGGTACAACAATTCAAATCAAAGTTACTTTCGTTCCATTCTTTTATTTTATAGTCGGGTAAATACATCTTCCAGGATTCTATGCACTTTTGTGCTAATTCTGGCAAAGGATTCCCCCCAAACCAACAATAATGTATTATCTTAGGAATCATACTTTTTCTCCTTTTTTAAATTCACTACCATACTATTTTTATTAAGTCCCAAGAAAAGAAAAACAAAATTTTTTCCAATAAAGTACATAGTTCCTTCATACATAGACCAAATCATAAATACAATTATTATAATTCCCCAAACTACTTCTTCTTCCTTTTTTACTTCTTTTAATATTGTTTGAATTATATAAAAATAAGTTAAAAAGCCAACAATACCATACTCTAGAAGTACCATAACCTGACCATTATCTAAGGAATAATATTGGTACTGATTCCAAATACTAGTATCTATTGCCTTTCCAAATATTGTAATCGGATAAACCAATAAACTTCTATATGCAAGACCGATTCTGCCATTAAAAAAGCCATCATTAATGAGTCCCGATATAGCTGATGTTCCATTATCCCTAGCATAAATAAACATGCAAAAAATCAGTGCTCCCAAAATTGCCCAATATGCAAAAGGAAGAAATTTCAATATTATTTTCTTGATAATATTCATTTTTGACATTCCAATAAGAATGATTGCAAAAATCCCCAAAAAAAACGATGATCTTCCTTTTGAAAGAACAAAAAGTAAAATCTCACACATCAACGAAACTATATAATGTCTAGTCTTTAACTTATCTTTATTCAAACATAAATAGAGCAGAATAATTGATGTTCCTTGTGCCGCCAACATATTAGGATGAGTAAAGCCTAGCGAAACTCCATCCGTAATATATGAACCCTTATTAATTTTCACCCCACCCATATCCAATACTCCTAACAAAGAGAAAATCACAATGATTCCAAACAGTATTGTCTCTTCTTTTAGTATCATTTTTAATATTATTTCCAGATAATTATTTGGCATAAGAATTATCGCTAACACTGTCATCAATAAACCTGAAAATCCGCTAGATACATAACATAAAATACCTATTAAAACTAAAAAACTGTTTCTTATCAACTCTTTATTCGAATATTTTCTGATAACGATATATATTATTGCCACAAGTAACGCACTATATTGAATTACATCATGAAATAAACTATTATTAACATTCGGAATTGATGTTGCCTCTAACATATACATTGCAATCAATAAAAAAATAAATATTTTATATAATGATTCTATATTAAATTTTACTCTCAAAATATTCCTCCATATTTATTCAGCAATTTATATTATATTTCTTATTTTCAATACCAAAATAATTAAATTGAATAATCTTGCCTTTAAAAATTTTAATAATATATAATGATCAATTTGCAATTTTTCTTTTACATCTAAAAGATACTTCAAATTATCCTCTAACATAGAATCATCTCGTATTTTTTTTAAATACCGCCTTTGTTCATTAATTGATTCCCATTTATTATACCGTGACTGTGTAATTGCCCTTCCAGATGTTTGCAATACTTTTATTGCAAACAGTTCATCAAAATCATTCAAATTCCATTTATTCTTTTCTATCTTTATCTGATCAAATATACGTTTGAATGTAAAATAATAATTGCTATCAAATTTAGCAGTCATTCCAGAGCCACATCTATAGTCATATAATGGTTCGTTTAAATAAACAAATGTATTTGCATTAGAATAAAATTCCAACGATTGTAATGTATCTTCCCCTGTACTCAATCTACCATATTCACTATAATCTTGCTTTATATCAATACAAATTCGTTTAACTATTTTCCCGCACATACTAACCACACTATGTCCCATTAAATATTCACGAAGGACTTTTTCCTTTGATATCAAACAATCTTTCTTATCCGAAAAAATATTCTCATATGATATAGTTTTATTCTTTCCATCATAGCTATAATGATTAAAAATAATCACATCCGGATTTTCATATTTATTTATTATTCCTTGTACAGAAGTAAGCATACCTCTCTCTAATAAATCATCTGAGTCACAATTAACAATAAACTCACCTGATGCCCTTTGAAATCCATATCGCCTTGTGGCTAACAGCCCCTGGTTTTCTTTATGAAAAGTCTTAACCAATGTTGGAAATTTAATCATATATTCATCACATATTTTACCGCTATTATCTGTAGAGCCATCATCTATTAATAGTATTTCACAGTCATTATTAATAGAATCTAACTGTTGTAATATAGACTGCATGCATTCATCCAAATATTTTTCTACATTATATACAGGAATCACTATACTGAATAACATATAACTTCACCTAAAATCTTTCTCTTTTAATCATAAAGGCCCAAATTAAAGATATATTCATCTATATATTTTCCACCATTCAATGCATAGCTAAATTTAGAACCTTGTGTTATTGAACTTATCAAATACTTACACTTAGACAGCAAAATCATCTTTACCAAATATCTTTGCCCACGTAATTTTTTGTTAACCTCTAAGACATTTGATTTACTAAGAACATCCTTTCCATCATAATTGTATATGAACGAATCATATGAAACCGTCCTTATAGACTTTCCAAATTTACTTACTAATGAATCATAGATTTCTCCATCTTCAGTAACTAAAAAAATCGGTGCATTATATTTATTAACAAACCTAATTATTTGTTCTTCCACCTGTCTAACGTTTGGTTGAATATATTCACCCGAAGGTTTCAGCCTAACATAGTCAGTTCCCCTAACATATACTCCTATACATTTATCAATATCTATGTTTTGTGCCTCGGCCTCAACTGCCTTTAAAACTTCATTACTAAATCTAAGATTATTAAATAACAGATCATAACTCTTTTTTTCAATTTCTTTGTCAAAGAAAATATCTTTTTCAAATAATCCTAATGGATTAATATTATTAAATGTCCATCCCGACAAATAAACATTCTTACACGAATAAACCTCTTCTTCCGTAATCTCTGATGGTTGCACAAAAAAATATTCCCACACATTATCTATCCCATTGTAATATTGAGTCATATAATTTTTCCAATCTACATATGGTATATAACCTTTTTGTTTTGCATAATCTATATATATCACCTGTTTATGAATTAAAGAAAGTAAACCCTCCACTCCATCCTGATAATCAGGTTTTATTAAATATATAATTTTATTCTCATTATATTCTCCAAAACTCTTTTTCTTTTGTAGGACATCCCTTCTAGCTATACAATAATATAAATATTTAAGTTTATATCCCCAAAATCTATGTTTACGTTGAAATTTTAATCCATTCGGCATAATCTAATTTCTTCCATTTTTCTTTTTTATACTTAAACAACATTTTAATTTCTAAATTATTACCAGTTATATGATTAACTACTAAAAAGCAATATTTCTATACTCCTCTCTATAATTAAAGAATATAGTGAATTATGTCCTCTAATCCAGAACAAAACTTCTCATTATTACCACTCATCCCATGCCCCATTCCTGTAGCAATCTGGTCGTAATCCATAATAATCTCTTCTAATTTTCCAATATCTTCCACCGGAATAATTGTTCCCATTCTCTCAGCAACATTTCTCGCAAATTCTACTTGATGATCATTCACATGCTCATCAAACTTATGCTGTCTCGGAACCACAATTGGCACTTTTCCAATCTGAAGTGGCATAATAAAACTAGCCGGTCCACCATGTGTGATTACAATTCTTGCATCCTCAACATTTTTTATCATCTGCTGATAAGGAATGAGTTTACTCCACTCACAATACTTAGGTTCATAAGTACTGAAGCCTGTCTGCATAATTACATCTTCCTGAATTACACCATCTCTTTTTAGTTCATCTACTTTCTTAATCAGCCTGTTAAAAGGCTGCTCATGAGTTCCAACTGTTACAAAAATCATTATTCCTTCCTCTAAAAGATACTTCCCAAATTAATTGCTTTTGGATAGACTTCTTTTTGTTCTTCCCACTGCACAATAAACTTATCCACTATCGGATATACCATTTTTCCTGTCATTGTAGGTTTGTCTATACGATCAAACACTTCAATATAAACTAGTTTTGCTCCGAATAATTTTCCTAAGTAGAAAAAAGGAACAGCTACAGCCGCACCGCTTGAGATAATCAAATCTGGTTTTTCTTTTCTTAAGACCTTCCAAGCTATTTTTGTGTTTTTAATCAATGCCTTCAAACTTCTGTTTGTCGGATAATAACACGGATACATCTTCTCACCTTCAAGAATGCTGCGCGCATCTTCTTTGTCAAATGTTACCCAAAATCTGTCTTTGTCTTTCCAGAATGGCTTGAGCATATACAAATGTGTAAGATGTCCTCCTGATGAACCCACAAGACATATTTTCATTTTTTCCTTATTAGCTTTTCTTTTCATCGTTACACTGCTCCATCATTCTTTACTACACCTAACACAGTCTGAAGTATAATCTTAATATCCCCCTTCACACTCCACTCCCCAATATACTGGGTATCCAGCTTTACCACTTCCTCAAAGTCCGTGATATTACTCCTGCCACTCACCTGCCACAGCCCGGTCAGTCCCGGTCTGAATGACATTCTGGCTCTGTGGTGTGGTTCATACTTCTCCCACTCATCGAGTGTTGGTGGTCGAGTTCCTACCAGACTCATATCTCCTTTGAGGATGTTCCAAAACTGCGGCAGCTCATCTATTGATGTCTTCCTGATAAACTGTCCTACACCGGTTTTTTTTGTTCCATCCGACAGTATCTTGTTGCCTATGATTCGCGGGTCGAAATCCATCTTAAACATCATTCCGTCGCTCACCTTGTTTTGTGCCATGAGCTCCTTCTTTCGCTCCTCGGCATCCATGTACATGCTTCTGAATTTGTACATCTTAAACTTTCTTCCGTTTCTGCCGATTCGCTCCTGTGAGAAGAAAATTGGCCCCGGCGATGCGATATAGATTGCCGGAGCAACAAATATGGTTACAAGCATTGTGATAAGACAGCCAACCAGTCCACCAAGTATATCCATTGCTCTTTTTGCAACAAGCTGTGATGTGCTCGCATAGTTCATACTTGCTGTGATGACTGTGTAGTCACCTATTTTTTCTATCTGATTGAAATTGCCTGACATGGCCTTGTTTTTAGTGATGCCTCTGTGAACTGCTATACCCATCTCTATAAAGTTTGCTACCATATCATCGGGATATTCGCTCTCCGCACATGGTGGGATAAGCACCTCATCCACCCATTCCTCGCAGGCGTAGTCCACTATCCCGTCATGGTTTGCTACGATTGGTATTTCACATATTGTTTTGCCCTTCAGGTCGGCATCTGTTGCCGCTGCCACTATCTGTGTGTATCCAAAGCCATTTTCCTTTAGTCCCTGAAGTGTCTCCTCGAGGAGCTTTTCCGGTGCTATGACAAAGAGTGATTTTTTCGATGAAGCAAAGCTTCTTTTTTTGATAATTTTCTTTAACACCACTCTGCCTAAGTACGACACGAGAATATATATTGGAATCATGATGTAATAAGACATACGCGAATATATCTCGCCCATCTGTGTGGTAAACAGGAAGAAGGTCGTTATTATTTCCACAAGTGCCACATGCTTACATGTAGCTATGAACTCATCGAGATAGCCGCGCTTCAATACATTTTTGAAGGCATCGGATACTATTTCCACGAAGAAATCTATGAGCAGAAATGCTACTGCCAGTATCCTGTAGTCTTTATCTATGTATGGATTGCCAGGTCCAAAGCGCCATATGTATGAGACTATGAATGCTATCTGCATACACAGGACATCTAAGAGCATAAAGTCTATATGCTTTGTCCAGCCTCTTCCTTTCTTTCTGTACATTTTTTCTGTGTCTCCCTGTATTTCTTGATTACCCTATTTCCAGTTCATCCCTATACTGTCGAGCCTTGCTATGCGCTCTGTGTCGAGCACCATGCCGCTGGCGTTAGGGTTTTTTCTTTTGCATCTGATATTTGATATCCAGCGTCCCAGCTTCACTCCGTCTGTGGAGTATGATACTGGTACGTCCAGATTGCCGTTTTTCTCGTAATATGTTTTTGCAAGCTCAAATTTCCTGTTCCACTGTATGGCAGTCTTGCTTTCTGACCTGTAGCCTATGCTCTGCAGGCGCTTTAGCTGCTCGTTTGTCATTAAGTGGCTATTGGTCTGGTTTGACAGCCACCGTCCAAGTGGTATGCCGTCTGCTGTGACGTACTTTGCAGGTACTTCGAGGTTTCCATGCTCCTTGTAGTAGGCCTTGGCTGCGCTGTAGTACTCTTCCCACTTCTGCTTGTTGTGGTCCCATATCATGCCAAGCTCCTCGAGTGCTTTTCTCTGCTCATCGGTAAGAGCCTGCTCTATTCCATACTTTTTTACCTTGAAGCGCATGTTGTTGATCCATGAGCCGAGCCTAAAGCCTGTAGGCGATACATATTTGGCCTTGATGTCCAGATTGCCGTAGGTATTGCGGTAGCTTTTAAGCTCCTCAAGTACCTCCTGCCAGCTTGAGTCCGTGACATCCCATATCATGCCTATGTCGTTTAGCTTTTGTATCTTTTCCCAGGTGAGGTTTCCGGATATATTGCCTGACTTCACACGTCTCTGGGTATTTATCCATGCTCCCAGTGTGAGGCCTGCCCCAGTGACATAGCTCTTTGGTATCTTGAGATTTCCATTTTCCTCATACCACTGCTTTGCTGCCTCATAGTATGTGTCCCACGCGCTTCCCAGATTTTCCTGCAGGCGCATGAATATTTCCCTGCTGTCCTTGGTCTCGTCTATAATGCGGAATCTGTCGTCAAAGTGCTCTCTTGGCGAGTGAGTGTCCGGATACAGCAAAAATGCTTCCTGCATCTCGTTTTTCAGGCAGTCTATGCAGTATAGACTGTCGAAGTTATTGACCAGGTCAAATATGACCGGTTGGTTTTTGCTTCCTGCTGACAGTGCTCTGCCTATCTGCTGCAGATAGATGATTGGCGATACTGTAGGGCGAAGCAGTATTACTCCGTCCACATCGTCCACATGTATGCCCTCATTCAGCATGTCTATGCAGTAGAGGAGCTTTAGGTGGCTTCCTGTGTCCTTTTTGAATTCGGCAAAAGCTTTGCTGGTCGACGCATCGTTGTAGTACGCTGTGTATATGTGTGGCTTTTTGTCCACCTTGCTAAACCAGTCGCCTGCCTGCTCCTTCATCTCATCCATATGCTCTCTGCTCGAGCAGAATACTATGTATTTGCCATCAGGCTTTGTCATCTGTCTTGCAAAGACCTCTGCGAGACCGTCAGCCTGCTCGAGTGCACGCTTTAGCTGCTCTAGAAGCTTTTCGTTTTCCAATACAAGTCCCGGATTTGATAAGCCCTCGATTCGTTTTTTCAGTTGTTCGAGCTCTTTCTTGTATGAATACATGGCTATGACATATTTAGGCTCCGGAAGTATTTCTCTCACGATTGCTTCTCCGAGTGTCATCTCTGAGGCTATGTTGCCCTCAAAGAGCTCCTCTGCCATATTGCGCTGGTTGTCCAGATAGCGTATGTTTGTCGCTGAGATCCCCAGGCGCTTTGCCTTCGGATATGCTTCAAGAAGCTTTCTCACACTCTTGCCCCACTCTGCGGCTCCACAGCGGTGGAACTCATCGAGTATGATATAGTCAGGGTGCAGGGTGTCTATGCTGTCCTCATGCTTCATGAGTCTGCTGTACGACATGTATTCTATGTTTGAGAACTGTGTGTCTATGTTCTCAAGCTGTGTCTTGTAGATGTACTCACTTGGCGATAGCATAGAAAGTGTTTGTGTGGATGCTGCTCCACGAGCTTAAAGGCTATCATCGACTTGCCCGTGCCTGTCGGATGGATGACGGCTGCATCTGCTTTTCCTCCAGCATGGTTTCGACTGCTCTGTATGCATCTTCGTTGTGTTTGTAAAGATGTATGCTCATTTGCTGCCTCCGAGTGAAACACTACATTAAAAGGGAGGTTGGATTTCGCAGATTATTACAATCTGCGAAAATCACCTCTGTTAAAAACACTAGATATATAATAAAACTTTAGTCAATTTATGTCAACTTCTGTATCTTTTTTGTATCTTTTCACATTTTTAAGGGAATATTGGGATGTATTTTATATATTTTTTATATATTTTTT
>ENA-OQIR01000238-OQIR01000238.1-human-gut-metagenome-genome-assembly--contig:-NODE-238-length-25879-cov-3.195363_pt1 | contig 25879 bp, 32 predicted proteins | sample MGYA00242580_ERZ504745 | MGnify/ENA primary metagenome ERZ504745 (study PRJEB26092, sample SAMD00036214) | human gut metagenome | host: Homo sapiens | study: EMG produced TPA metagenomics assembly of...
CCATCGTGCTGCTGTCGCGATGCCGTGCCCGGTTTTGCCGGCGCCCTGCTTTCGGTGGGTGTTTGCGCGTCTCTCTGGGTCTCCGATTCGTTTGCTACATCGTGGGCAGCCGTATCGGCAAGCACAAGATGGTCCCCAAGATCTCTCCCAAAAAGAGCTGGGAGGGCTTTGTCGGCGGCATCTTGGGCTCGGTTCTCATCTGGCTCATTTTGTGGGCGACGCATTTCTATAAGCTGAGCTTGCCCTACGCACTGCTGTGCGGCGTGGTTGTGTCCATCCTGGGTGTTATCGGCGACCTCATCGAGTCACGCATCAAGCGTGGCGTGGGCGTCAAGGATTCCGGCAACCTTATCCCGGGCCATGGCGGCATGCTCGACCGTAGCGACTCGCTTATCTTTGGCTGCATTACCGCGCAGCTGCTTTTGATGATCGGAGGCGTGCTGTAATGGCCTTTCAGACGACGTACGGCCCCGATGGGCGTCTTCGCGTTGCCATCCTGGGTTGTACGGGCTCTATCGGTACGCAGGCACTTGATGTATGCCGTCAGCATGCCGATCGACTGCAGGTGACGGCACTGTCCGTTAACTCCAGCACCTCGGAGCTCGTTGCGTTTGCCCGTGAGTTTTCGGTTCCGGCCGTTGCTGTGGCCGACACCACCCACGGTACGGACGCTGTGCTGCAGGAGCTGCCCGAGGGCACCGAGCTCGGTGTTGGTGCGCAGGCGGTTTGTGATCTCGCGCGTCGCGATGACGTCGACTGTGTGCTTGTTGCCATTGTGGGCGCTGCCGGGCTCGAAGCGAGCCATGCAGCCCTGACCTCGAACAAGCGTCTTGCACTTGCTAACAAGGAGTCCCTCGTTGTCGGCGGTGACCTGCTGATGCCGTTGGCGCAGCCCGGTCAGCTTATTCCGGTCGACTCCGAGCACTCCGCCATCTACCAGTGCTATCTGGGGGAGAATCCGCGCGAGGCTCACTGCATTTGGCTCACTTGCTCGGGTGGTCCGTTCTTTGGCCGTACGCGCGACGAGCTCAATTGCGTGACACGCTCCGATGCGCTGGCACACCCCACGTGGGCCATGGGTGCTAAGATCACCATCGACTCTGCGACCCTCATGAATAAGGGCTTGGAGCGTATCGAGGCGATGCACCTGTTCGGGTGCGATCTCGACTTTATCAACGTGGTCGTTCAGCGCCAGTCAAAGATCCACTCGATGGTCGAGTATGCGGACGGCTCTGTGATGGCACATCTTGGTGCGTCCGACATGCGCATTCCCATCCAGTTCGCGTTCTCGTATCCCGAGCGGTGGGATACCCCAGCGCCTCGAATCGATTTCCGCGAGCTCGGGCAGCTCACGTTTGATGCTGCCGATATGGACACATTCCGCTGCTTGGCGCTGGCCGAGCGTGCCGGCAGAACGGGCGGCACCATGCCGTGCGTGCTGAATGCCGCCAACGAAGTTGCCGTCGATGCTTCCTGCACGATGCCTGTACCTTTACCGATATCGACCGTATCGTCGAGTCGTGCATGGATGCACACGATACGCAGGCGGTCGCATCCTTTGAGCAGCTTCGCGATATCGATACGTGGGCTCGTGCCAAGGCCGCCGAGGTGCTCGCTGCAACCCGCTCTTAATCGTAAGGATTGCTTTTCGTTTTATGGATACTGTTCTGAGCGTTCTCTCCTCAGTCTTTTGGGGCCTTTTGATGCTATCCGTCCTCGTGTTTCTGCATGAGGGCGGCCACTTTTTAGCGGCTCGTGCGTGCGGCGTGCGCGTCACCGAGTTTTTCTTGGGTCTGCCGTGCCGCTTTGACATTCATCATACGTCGCGTCGCATTGGCACCAAGTTTGGCGTGACGCCACTGCTGCTGGGTGGTTATGCCGCTATCTGCGGTATGGACCCGACCGACGTCTCGTGCGCCGACCGCGTGCTTGCGGCGATCTATCGTCATGGACGCGTTTCGGTTTCAGACCTTTCCGTCGAGTTGGAGCTGCCCGAGGAGGATGTTCTCGAGGCTTGTGCCTTGCTTTTGGGCTGGGGTTCCATTGCGCCTTGGTACGAGGAAGGGAGAAGCCTTCACCCAGCTACTATCCGGTTAGGTACCAGACGCTGCCGCGTGACGCTGCAGGATATACCACCTTTGACGGCCGCAAGTTCGATCGAGAGCATGCGACTGCCGAGGGCGATGTGTGGGAGCTGCCGGTCGCCGCTTCCGAGTTTCTTGAGCAGGAGCGTTCGCATACCTATCTGGGCCAGGGTTTTCTTAAACGCGCCTTTATGCTGCTCGCGGGCATTCTCGTCAATATCCTGACGGGCTTTTTGCTGCTTATGAGCATCTACTCTATCGCCGGCGTATCGGTTCCGGTCGATAGCAATGTGATCGGTCAGGTCGATGAGGGCTCGATTGCCGCCAAGGCGGGTATCGAGGCCGGCGACACGATTCTTAGTGTCGATGGCGTGTCGTGCTCTTCCTGGATGGACGTGTACGATGCGATCGGAGCGGCCGCCGGAAAGGACGATATCGCCATTGAGTATCAGCGCGACGGCAAGAAACTTTCGACCTCGGTCGCGCTCAAGGAGGACGAGCGTTTGGGCGTTTATGCTTCTACGCAGGTGGTCCATTTGGACCCTATCACCTCGGCGCGCCTGTCGTTCTCCTATGTTCAGCAGACTGCTGAGGGCGTTATGCGTCTGCTGCAGCCGCAGCATACGATGGAGATACTCGATCAGTCCAGCTCGATTGTTGGCATCAGCGTCATGTCTTCTCAGGCGGCGGCAGCCGGCCCCGCGACCTTCTTGACATTTGCCGCGCTCATCTCGTTCTCGCTGGGCTTTATGAACCTGCTTCCCATTCCGCCGCTCGACGGGGGAAAGCTGGTTATCGAGATCATCCAAAAGGTCGCCGGTCGCGAACTGCCGCTGAAGGTGCAGACGATCGTCAGCTATGTCGGCATCGTGCTCTTTGCGCTGCTGTTTGTCTATATGCTTCGTTCCGACGTCCTTCGATTTATTTTGTAGGGGAGTGTTTGGATTGTCTTTATCCCATCCTTTGCCGCGCGAGCTGACGCGCCCCGTGCATGTGGGCGGCGTTCAGATCGGTGGCGGCGCACCGGTGGTGGTCCAATCCATGACCTGCACCGATACCGCCGACGCGCAGGCAACGCTTGCACAAGTTCGTGCACTCGCCCAGGCGGGTTGTGATGTTGTGCGCGTGAGCGTGCCACTGAGGCTGCGCTCGAGGGCTTTCGCACGATTTGTGCGGAGTCTCCGGTGCCGATCGTTGCCGATATCCACTTTAACCATAAACTTGCCATTGGTGCCGTGGAGGCCGGTGCCGCTAAGCTCCGCATCAATCCCGGCAACATTGGCGATTGGGCTAAGGTCGATGCCGTGATCGATGCCGCGGGCGCCGCTGGGTGCGCGATTCGCATTGGCGTGAACGCCGGTTCGCTTGAGCAGGATATCGCCGAGCGCGACGACCTCACGCAGCCCGAAAAGCTCGTGATGTCGAGCGAGCGTTTCGTCAAACATTTTGAGGATCGCGGCTTTACCAATATCGTGCTTTCCGCCAAGGCTCATAGCGTGTCCACGACGCTTGACACCTATCGTGCCCTGTCGCACGAAATCCCCCATGTTCCGCTTCATTTGGGCGTGACTGAGGCCGGAACCAAGCTCCAGGCACCATTAAGAGCTCTGTGGGCCTGGGAATTTTGCTTTCCGAGGGCATTGGCGACACCATGCGCGTCTCGCTCACGGCCGATCCGGTCGAGGAACCGCCGGTCGCCTGGGGTATTCTGCAGTCGCTCGGCCTTCGCCGCCGTGGTCCCGAGATCGTCTCGTGCCCCACGTGCGCTCGCTGCCAGGTTAACCTCATTCCTATCGCCGAGGAGGTCACCGAGCGGCTTAAGAACTACTCCGCGCCGCTTTCGATTGCCGTGATGGGCTGTGCAGTCAATGGCCCCGGCGAGGCCTCTGACGCCGACTTGGGTGTTGCCTGCGGACGAGGTCAGGGCCTGCTCTTTTCGCACGGCCAGATCATTGGTAAAGTAGCTGAAGACCAAATTGTCGACGCGCTAATGGCCGAGGTCGACAAGCTTATTGAGGAGAAATAAATGACTCGAGCAATGTATATGTCTAAGCTTTATGCTCCGACGCTCAAAGAGGATCCGGCCGACGCCGAGCTTGCGAGCCATCGCCTGCTGCTTCGTGCCGGCATGATTCGCAAGGAGGCCGCCGGTCTCTATTCCTATCTGCCGCTTGCTTGGCGCTCGATTCGCAAGATCGAGAACATCGTGCGCGACGAGATGGACGCTGCCGGCGCCCAGGAGCTCATGATGCCCATCATGGTCGATGCCGAGCTGTGGCGCGAGTCCGGCCGTATCGATGCCTATGGCAAGGAGCTCGTGCGCTTTGATGACCGCCACGGACGCGAGTTCGTGCTTGGTCCCACGCACGAGGAGACCGTGACTGCTCTGGTGCGAAACGAGCTGCGTTCCTACAAGCAGCTGCCGGTGAATCTCTATCACATCCAGGATAAATTCCGCGACGAGTTCCGTCCCCGCTTTGGCCTGATGCGCGGACGCGAGTTCATCATGAAGGACGCCTACAGCTTCTCCGCCACGCAGGAGAGCCTGCAGGAGGAGTACGACAAGATGAAGCAGGCCTATGCCAACATTTGCGAGCGCTGCTACATCAAGGCCCTGCCCGTTGTCGCCGACTCCGGCGAGATCGGCGGCGACACCTCCGTCGAGTACATGGCGCTGGCCGACGCCGGCGAGGCTTCGCTGGTCTACTGCGACGATTGTGGCTTTGCTGCCGATGACGAGGCTGCAAGCACCAAGGTCGTTGTGACCGAGGGCCCCGGCGACGGCACACTCACCAAGGTCGAGACTCCGGGCATGGGCACCATCGAGCTGTTGCCAAGTTCTTCGGCTTCCCCGAGAACGGTACGCGCAAGTCCCTGGCTCTCATCGACTCCGAGGGTAAGCCGGTTGTGGCCATCGTTCCGGGCGATCATGAGCTCAACGACTGCAAGGCCGAGCACGTCTTTGGCAAGGGCTATCGCATGATGACCGACGAGGAGCTCCTGACCTACGGTCTGCACAAGGCTTTATCGGACCGGTTAACCTGCCCGAGGGCATCCGTCTAGTGTGCGACGAGAGTCTGCGCGAGTCCAAGCAATGGGCCTGCGGTGCCAACGAGGTCGATTATCACTTTACCGGTGCCTGCCCCGAGCGCGACTTTACCGTCGACGAGTGGGCCGATCTGGTCACCGTCGTCGCCGGCGACCCCTGCCCGCACTGCGGCAAGCCGCTCTCTGCTGCTCGCGGCATCGAGGTCTCCCAGGTGTTCCAGCTGGGCACCAAGTACTCCGAGGCCATGGGTGCCACCTTTATGGACGAGGATGGCAAGGAGAAGCCGCTCATCATGGGTTGCTACGGCGTGGGCGTGTCTCGCTCGCTCGCTGCCGTCGTGGAGCAGCATAACGACGAGCACGGTATTGTCTGGCCTGTCTCCGTTGCCCCGTACGAGGTCGCGGTGATTCCGCTCGATCCCAAGAAGGAGGAGTGCGCTACCGTCTGCGACCAAATCGTCGAGGGTCTGTGCGCCGAGGGTATCGAGGTTGTCGTCGACGATCGCGATGAGCGTCCTGGCTTTAAGTTTGCCGACAACGACCTTATGGGCTTCCCGTATCAGGTAGTGCTCGGCAAGCGTGGTCTTAAGAACGGCACCGTCGAGCTCAAGGACCGTGCCACGGGCGAGCGCGAGGATGTGGCGATTGATGAGGTCGTCGCCAAGGTCGCCGAGCTTGTGAAGGCAGCACGTCGTTAATCGACATTTCTGCTAGTAGATGTAATTGCAGGCCTGCTCCGCATCTCTCTTAGGATGAGATGCGGAGCAGTCTTTTTTGTTGCGTGAATAAGCTCGACGGGTAAAGGAAAACCCCACAGCCCAAATGAGCTGCGGGGTTTTCCTTTGTGCCTCCGATGCGAAATAAATCGCTCAGATACTACTGATAATCGACGACGTCGATCCAGTTCTTAAGGAACTCATCGTTCACGTTGCGCTTACGAGCGAGCTCGGAAGCGGCGACGATGCTCGTCCACTGACGCACGACCTGCATGGGCATGTCGGCGCGGTCGCAGTAGAGCTCCAGGTAGGCCTCAGCCTGGTCCTTGCTGTTGAGGGCAAAGAGCAGGTAGGTGGTGGCAACGTCGGCAGCAGGGGAGCCCTGGGTGGCATGTGCCCAGTCGCAGACGTACAGCTGGCCGTCGTCGCCGACGATGACGTTGGAGGGATTGAAGTCGCCGTGGCAGACCTTGAACTCCTTGGTCATGCCGTCCAGACGCTCCTGAAGGTTGTAGCGCGTGGTGGCATTGAGCTGATCGAGGCTGTCGATCATGCGGGCGAACTTATCGCGCTGACGGTTGAGCAGCGGGGAGGTGTAGCCGTGGATCTCGATCTGGAGGTCGACGAACATCTCGAGGTACTCACCAAAGCGCTGGGGCTCGGCAGTCATCTTCTCGGCAAGGGTAGTGCCGGAACCTTCTCGGTCACGAGCGCCCAGCCGTTGGCGTTCTCGAGCTGGGAAACCTCGAGAGCCTTGGGGCTGCGGATGCCGCACTCATTGATGCGGGCAAGATTCAAAGCCTCATTGAACACGTCGGAGACGGGCTTGGTCTCGTTAAAGACCTTGACGATCTTGTCGCCCAGGTCGTAAACGACCTTGTTGCCGCGACGGACGAGCTCGGTCTTGGAATCGGGGAGCAGCATGATTGCATCCTTTCAACGATGCGATAGAAGCAACGGCGGGGGCGTGCGTACACCCGTGCACCCCCGCCGCAAATAACCGTGCTAAAAACTAGCAGACGGCGTAGTCCTGGGGCTCGCGGCCGTAGTAGGCGTCCAGGTAGAGCTCCTTGATCTCGCTCATGAGCGGGTAGCGCGGGTTAGCGCCGGTGCACTGGTCGTTGAATGCCTGCTCGGTCATCTCGTCGAGGGTGTCGAGGAAGTACTGCTCGTCAACACCGTAGTCGGCGATGGTCTTCTTGACACCGATGAAGTCCTTGAGCTCCTCGAGCTTCGTGATGAAGTTCTCGAAGACCTCCTTGTCGTCCTTGCCCTCGATGCCGCAGTACTTGGCCATCTCGGCGTAGTTGTGCAGCGCGTTGGGGTAAGGATACTGGGAGAAGGTACCCATCTTGACGGGAGCCTCGGCGGCGTTGTAGCGCATAACGCGGGTCAGGATGACGGCGTTTGCGAGGCCGTGGGGCAGGTGATGGAAAGCGCCGAGCTTGTGGGCCATGGAGTGGTTGAGGCCCAGGAAGGCGTTGGCGAAGGCCATACCGGCCATGCAGGAGGCGTTGTGCATCTCCTCGCGGGCATGCGGGTCCTTGGCGCCGTTCGTGAAGCTGGAGGCAGGTTCTCGAAGACGAGCTTGGCAGCGCGCTCGGAGAGGCCCTTGGTGTAGTCGGAAGCATGATGGAGACGTAGGACTCGATGGCGTGGGTCATGACGTCGATGCCGGAGGCAGCGGTTAGGCCGCGCGGGGCGGTCATGCAGTTGTCGGCGTCGACGATAGCCATGTTGGGGAGCAGCGCGTAGTCGGCGAGCGGCCACTTGATGCCGGTCTCCTTGTCGGTGATGATGGCGAACGGCGTGCACTCGGAGCCGGTACCCGAAGAGGTCGGGACGGCAACGAAGTAGGCCTTCTTGCCCATCTCGGGGAAGGTGAAGATACGCTTGCGGATGTCCATGAAGTCCATGGCCATGTCCTCGAATTTGCACTCGGGGTGCTCGTACATCATCCACATGATCTTGCCGGCGTCCATAGCGGAGCCACCGCCGACGGCGATGATGACGTCCGGCTCAAAGAGAGCCATCTGCTTGGCGCCGCGACGTGCGCACTGCAGCGACGGATCGGGCTCGACGTCGTAGAAGCAGTCGTGGGCGATGCCCATCTCGTCGAGCTTGGCCTCGATGGCGCGGGTGTTGCCATTCTTGAAGAGGAACTGGTCGGTGACGATGAAGGCGCGCTTCTTGCCCATGACGGTACCGAGCTCGTCGAGGGCGACGGGCGTGGAACCCTTCTTGAAGTAGACCTTCTCGGGAGCGCGGAACCACAGCATGTTCTCACGGCGCTCGGCCACAGTCTTAACGTTGATCAAGTGCTTCACCCCAACGTTCTCGGAGACGGAGTTGCCGCCCCAGGAGCCGCAGCCCAGGGTCAGAGACGCTTCATGCCAAAGTTGTACAGGTCACCGATGCCGCCGTGCGAAGACGGGGTGTTGATGACGATGCGGCAGGCCTTCATGACGTGCTCGAACAGGCTGATCTTCTCGGCCTGGGCGGGGTGCACGTACAGAGAGGCGGTGTGGCCCGGGCCACCGGCGAGCACCAGGTGCTCGGCCTTGTCGACGGCCTCCTGGAAGTCCTTGGCGTGGTACATGGCCAGGACCGGGGAGAGCTTCTCGTGGGAGAACTCCTCCTTGGCGGGGTCGGTGGAGGTGACCTCGGCGATCAGGATCTTGGTCTTGGCGGGAACCTCGATGCCGGCGAGCTCGGCGATCTTGGCGGCAGCCATGCCGGGGATGCGGTGATCGAGAGCGCCGTTCTTGAACATGGCGGCACGCAGGGCTTCCATCTCGGCACCCTGCTTGACGAAGTAGCAGCCGCGCTTCTGGAACTCGGCCTTGACCTGGTCATAGATGGTGTCGATGACGGTAACGGACTGCTCGGAAGCGCAGATCATGCCGTTGTCGAAGGTCTTGGAGTGGATGATGGAGTTGACAGCGAGCAGCACGTCGGCGGTGTCGTCGATGACGACCGGGGTGTTACCGGCGCCAACGCCCAGGGCGGGCTTGCCCGAGGAGTAGGCGGCCTTGACCATGCCCGGACCACCGGTGGCGAGGATGATGTCGACGTCGCGCATGACCATGTTGGTCAGCTCGATGGAGGGGACATCAACCCAGCCGATGATGCCTCGGGGCACCGGCCTTGACGGCGGCATCAAGCACGAGCTTGGCAGCGGCGATGGTGCACTTGGCGGCAGCCGGGTGCGGGGAGATGATGATGGCGTTGCGGGTCTTCAGGCTGATCAGCGTCTTGAAGATCGCGGTAGAGGTGGGGTTGGTCGTCGGGATGACGGCGCCCACGATGCCGATGGGCTCGGCGATCTTGGTGATGCCGTAAGCCTCGTCGCGCTCCAGGACACCACAGGTCTTGGTGTTCTTGTAAGCGTTGTAGATGTACTCTGCGGCGTAGTGGTTCTTGATGACCTTGTCCTCAAGAACGCCGCGGCCGGTCTCCTCGATGGCCATCTTCGCCAACGGGATACGAGCCTTGTTGGCGGCCATGGCGGCCTCATAGAAGATCTTGTCGACCTGCTCCTGCGTGTACGTAGCAAAAAGCGCCTGGGCCTCTCGCATCTGAGCGAGCTTAGCCTCAAGCGCCTCTACGTTGTCCACAATTGCGGGAGTAGTGTTTTCCGGTGACTTTTTCACCATTTGTGTCTCCTTGCGATCGGAGATTTACCCTACGCCTTGCATGATAGCAAGAAATTATTCGGCGAACGGTCAGATTCCTGTAAAAGGCACACTAAAACGCTTCAATAAACTGAAGCGTTTTAACTAAACTATCTACCAGTGCATCGCCCCGCTCATTGGGGACAGGCTTACACGGGTGTTTTCGCTCATGTAAGCCTGTCCCCAATGAGTGCAAAAAAGCGCCCTCCGTAGGGAGAGCGCCTTTGGTAAGTTCTATGTGAACGCGAGGTCTTTGACCCGGAGAGTCCGAGGTACTTGTTGGTAAGACCTTATTTAGGAGCGCGCAACCTTGCCGGACTTGAGGCAGGTGGAGCAAACGTTCATCTTGCGACGGTGACCATCGACGACGACGTAGACGCGCTGGATGTTGGGGCGGAACTTACGGTTGGTGACGCGGTGAGAGTGGCTGATGGAGCGACCGGCAACGGGGTGCTTACCGCAAACTTCGCAAACTTTGGACATAACTGACCCTCCTTGGGCGACAAACGAACATGTCGCGTTAACAAACAAGCCTGAACTATAGCACAGAAGCAGCTCCCTGTGCGTAATCTACACAGAGATATTTTTCTTTTGGCGATAGTGCTCACGCCACGGCCCTGGACGTAGATCCGATTTGCGTGCAGCAGAGGGGATTATGCCAGCTCGTGTGTGCGTTTTCAAGCTCGTCCCACAAATATATATAGGTTTATTGAGCATTGGGCTCCGTTTACGGAATGCTCTGTATTTATGCTCGCAATTCAGCTTGAGGTTGGCTACACTATCCCTTGACCATTAAAGGGGTACGAGATACCCACATGGAATTACATAGCTGCCAAAGAGCAGCCCTTCCTGTGGGTGTCTGGTTCCGCTTTGAGCGGTCGGGCATCTATTTTTTGACTGTGTCAGCAGTCAAGACATGTGAGGAAGGAGATCGATGGGCACGACTTCCCCCAAGGCGGTCATCATGGACGAGACCGCCGTCAATCGAGCGATGACCCGCATCGCGCACGAGATTCTCGAGCGCAACGAGGGCTGTGAAGACCTCGCTCTGGTCGGCATCGTCACGCGCGGCGACCTTCTGGCAAAGAAACTCGCCGAGGAGATCAAGGAGATCGAGGGCGTCGACGTTCCGCTCGGCAGCCTCGACATCAGCTTCTACCGCGATGACTACGCTACCAATTTCGCTCCCGCGATCCACGCCACCAACATTCCCTTTAGCGTCGACGGTAAGCGCGTCGTGCTGGTGGACGACATCCTGTATACGGGCCGTACCATTCGCGCCGCTCTCGACGCCGTCATGGATCTGGGCCGTCCGAGCCGTATTGAGCTGGCAGTCCTCGTTGACCGCGGCCACCGCGAGCTCCCCATCTCGCCGGACTTTGTCGGCAAGAACGTTCCCTCGTCGCATGAGGAGAACGTGCACCTATATATGAAGGAAGTCGACGGCCACACCGCTGTCGAGATTAACGACGTCGCGCCGGGTTCCCACGTGGCTCCGCGCCGCTGGGAGGTGAGTAGTACCGTGGCGTTCAACCATAAGCACCTGATCGACATTACCGAGTACTCCGAAGAGGACATTAAGCTCATCCTCGAGACCGCCAAGGCGTTCTCCGAGGTCAACGAGCGTGCGATCAAGAAGGTCCCCACGCTCAAGGGCAAGACCATCGTCAACATGTTCAACGAGCCCTCGACGCGCACCCGCAGCTCCTTCGAGCTCGCCGAGAAGCGTCTTTCGGCCGACAGTCTTAACTTTGGCGGCTCCTCGACCTCCACGGTCAAGGGTGAGAGCCTCGTCGACACCGTCGAGACCCTCAACGCCTATAAGATCGACTGCATCGTCGTTCGCGATAAGCACGCCGGTGCTCCCTACATCGTCACGCAGAACTCGCCCGCAAGCGTCATCTGCGCCGGTGACGGCAAGCACAACCATCCCACGCAGGCCTTGCTCGACCTGTACACCATCTGGGAGCACAAGGGTGACTTCCACGGTCTGAAGGTCGCCGTCGTCGGCGATATCGCCCACTCCCGCGTGTGCGGCTCGCTGATCCCCGCCCTTAAGATCATGGGCTGCGAGACCTACGCCGTCGCCCCCGGCACGCTGCTGCCGCCGGCGCCCGAGGTCCTGGGCTGCGACCACGTGACGAGCGACCTCGATTCCGTCCTGCCCGAGCTGGACGTCGTCTACATGCTGCGCGTGCAGCAGGAGCGCCTCGAGGGTGCCCCGTTCCCGACCATTCGCGAGTACCACAAGCTCTTCGGCCTGACCAAGGACCGCGAGAAGCTCATGAAGCCCGATGCATCATCTGCCACCCGGGCCCCATCAACCGCGGCGTTGAGTTCGACTCCTATATGGCCGACCACCCGCAACGCTCCGTCATCCTGGAGCAGGTCTACGCCGGTATCTGCGTGCGTATGGCTATCCTGTATCTGCTGCTTGGAGGTGCCGATAATGGCCTTGCTTCTTAAGAATGCCCACGTCGTCGACCCGTCCGTCGAGCTTGACGGTGTCGTTGACGTCCTGATTGACGGCGACAAGATCGCCGAGGTCGGCGAGAATCTCGCCGTCGAGGGAGCCGAGGTCCGCGACCTTTCCGGCAAGTACCTCGTCCCCGGCCTGGTGGATATGCACGTTCACCTTCGCGAGCCCGGCTATGAGGTCAAAGAGGACATCGAGAGCGGTACCCGCGCAGCTGCCAAGGGCGGCTTCACCGGCGTGTGCGCCATGCCCAACACCGATCCCGTCACCGATAACGGCACCGTCGTGGAGTTCGTCAAGTCCCGCGCTGCCGAGGTCGGTCACTGCCGCGTCTATCCGTCGGGCGCCATGACCCGCGGTCTTAAGGGCGAGGCCATGTCCGAGATGGGCGATATGGTCGCCCACGGCGCCGTCGCCTTTACCGACGACGGTCGCGGCGTGCAGGGCGCGGGCATGCTCCGTCGCTGCATGGACTACGGCAAAATGTTCGGCAAGGTCTTTATGAGCCACTGCCAGGACGAGGACCTGGTCGGTCACGGTCAGATTAACGAGGGCAAGGTCTCGACCCGTCTGGCTCTCGAGGGCTGGCCGGCTGCCGGCGAGGAGCTCCAGATCGCTCGCGACATCGAGATCGCCAAGCTGACCGGTGCCAAGCTGCACATCCAGCACATCTCCACCGCCCATGGCCTGGAGATCGTGCGTGCCGGTAAGGCGCTGGCGTTCAGGTTACCTGCGAGGCCACCCCGCACCACATGTTCCTGACCGAGAACGACCTGGATGAGACCTACAACACCTCACTCAAGGTCAATCCGCCGCTGCGCACTGACGAGGACGCCGAGGCCATCCGTCAGGGTGTCATCGACGGTACCGTCGACGTTATCGTCACCGATCACGCTCCGCACACTCCGTGGGAGAAGGCCCGCGAGTTCGAGCTCGCACCCTTTGGCATGATCGGTCTCGAGACCTCGCTGTCGCTCGTGCTCACCGAGCTGGTCAACACGGGCAAGATGAGCGTGGGCCGCATGGTCGAGCTCATGGCCATCAAACCGCGTGAGATCCTGGGCCTCGACCAGGTTCAGGTCAAGGCGGGCTCCGTTGCTGACCTGACCGTGTTCGACCCCGCCGCAACCTGGACGGTTGGCGAGGGCGGTTACGAGTCGCGTGCCGAGAACTCCGGCTTCGCCGGTCGCACGCTTACCGGTCGTGCCACCGATGTGTTTGTCGGCGGTAAACAGACGCTTGCCGACGGCTGCATCTGCTAGCATAGCCTTATCGCTTTTGTGCGCGGCGCCCTTGCGGTGCCGCGCTTTCTATTCGTTTAGACCATGCAACCGCATGGGGATTGGAGCGTCTATGCCCACACCTTCCACTGCACGCATGCACGACTTCGAGGTCGTCTCGAACCGGGAGATCGCCGACGGCATCTTCTCGCTCGTCATCTCGGCCCCAAGCTTGCAAGTGCGCTCAAGCCCGGTCAGTTTGTGAACATCGCCGTGCCCGGCGATGCGTCCTCGCTGCTTCGCGTGCCTCTGAGCTACTACCGCGCCGACGCCGAGGCCGGCACCGTTGAGCTGTGGTACGCCGTCGTGGGCGACGATACCCGCCGTCTGTCGCAGATGGCTCCCGGTTCCACCTCTAATCTGTTGGGCCCCGGCGGCCGCGGCTGGCTCGTGCCCGAGGGCACCAGGAAGGCGCTGCTCGTCGCTGGCGGCATTGGCGTTCCGCCCGTGCTCTGCCTGGCTGGCATGCTTGCCGAGCAGGGCGTGGACGTTGACGTATGTCTGGGCTTTGGCACCGCGTCCAAGGCCGTGGCGTCGATGAGTTCCGCGCGCTGGGAGCTACGGTCAACGTATGCACCGACGACGGCTCGTTGGGCACGCACGGCTTCTGCACCGACCTGCCGCCGAGCTGCTCGGCGAGGGCGGTTACGACTACGTCGCCAGCTGTGGTCCCGCCGTCATGATGAAGAAGGTCGCCGCCGCTGCCGCCGAGGCCGGCGCGTACTGCGAGGTGTCGCTCGAGCGCATGATGAGCTGTGGCTTTGGCGCCTGCAACACCTGCAATGTCGAGACGGTCGACGGTATGAAGGCGCCTGCATGTGCGGCCCCGTGTTTGATGCTTCCAAGGTGGTGGTCTTCTAGTGGGTAACGTGAACATGGCCGTCGATTTCGGCGGCGTCAAGATGCAGAACCCCATCAACACCGCAGCCGGTACCTTTGGCTACGGATGGCAGTTCCAGAACTTCTTTGATGTCTCCCAACTGGCGCCATCACCACCAAGGGTTGTGCTGCCGAGCCCTGGCCCGGCAACCCCGCGCCCCGCATGGCCGAGATCCCGGGCGGCATGATCAACTCCGTGGGCCTTCAGAACCCCGGCGTGGCTGCCTTTGCCCGTGAGTCCGGCCCGTGGCTCGAGCAGCTTTCCAAGGACGGTTGCCAGGTCATTTGCCAGGTCGCCGGCCACTCCGTTGAGGAGTTTGTCCGCGCGCTCGAGATGTATGTCGAGCTGTGCCCCTGGGCTGCCGGCTACGAGATCAACGTCAGCTGCCCCAATATTGCCGCCGGCGGTGCCGCCATGGGCTCCTCGCCCGAGGCGCCTCTGCCGTTATGGCTGCCTGCCGTAAGGTGACCGATAAGCCGCTGTTCGTAAAGATGGCTCCGGTTAACGTCGCCGAGATTGCCAAGCTCTCGAGGCCGCGGGAGCCGACGGCCTTTCGGTCATCAACTCCATCCAGGGCATGGCCATCGACGTTCATACCCGCAAGTCCCGTGTGGCCAAGCCCAAGGGCGGCCTTTCGGGCCCGCTGTGCCACCACATCGCCGTTCGCATGGTCTGGGAGGTTGCTCAGGCCGTCGATATCCCCATCAACGGTGTCGGCGGCGTCATGACGGGCGAAGATGCGGCCGAGTTTATCCTGCTGGCGCCACCTGCGTGTCGGTCGGCATGGCCAACTTTGTCGATCCGTGCGCCTCGATTAAGATTGCGCACGAGCTCGAGGCTTGGGCGGAGTCCCAGGGCGTGAAGGACATCAACGAGCTGGTAGGTGCTTTCGAATGCTAGAGACCGATGCCCGCGACCGCGTTATCGTCGCCCTCGATTGCGACCGTGAGCGTGCGCTTGAGCTCGCCCATGAACTTTCTGGTCATGCCGCTTGGCTCAAGGTGGGCATGACGCTCTATTACGCTGAGGGCCCCGAGATCGTCAAGACGTTCAAGGACCTGGGCTTTAAGGTCTTCCTCGACCTCAAGTTCCATGACATTCCGCATCAGGTGCGCGGTGCCGCCCGTTCCGCCTCGCTTGCCGGTGCCGACCTGCTTTCGGTCCACGGTCTGGGCTCGGGCGCTATGCTCGCTGCCTGCCGCGAGGGTGCCGAGGAGGCTCGCGAGGATCGCGCCAAGCTCGTTGCCATTACCGTGCTCACGAGCATGAACCAGGATGCGCTGACCGAGATCGGTGTCGAGTCGCCCGTGGCCGAGGAGGCCGCCCGCCTGGCAAAGCTTGCCCAGGCTAACGGCATCGACGGTATCGTGTGCTCGCCGATGGAGGCCCACGATATGCGTGAGCTGCTGGGCCCCGATGCCCTCATTGTGACTCCGGGCGTGCGTCCGGTGGGTGCCGCCTGGGCGATCAATCCCGCGTGGCGACGCTTCCCAGGCTATCGAGCGCGGTGCGAGCCACATCGTGGTGGGCCGACCCATCACCGGTGTCGACGACCCGGTTGCCGCATTTGACGCTATCGTTGCCGAGCTGGTCGAAAACGTCGCCTAAAAGATTCCCTCAAGTCACCACTTTTGGGTCTCAATAGCACAAATTAGCCCCTGTGCCTGCGAAAACTTTCCCATCCTTTGTGTGGAATCGCAGGTCAGGGGCTCAACTTTAACCTCCGTATATTGCACTTTTCGCAGGTATCGTCTAACCTATGGTGCCGTCGATTGGGCATTTAGTGCGTTTGACGTGCTAAAATGCCAATTATTGCATCAGATATAACCCAACTATTTGGAGGTTCGAATGGCACTCCCTCAGCTTACCGACGAGCAGCGCAAGCAGGCTCTTGAGAAGCTGCCGCCGCACGTCACGCCCGCGCTGAGCTTCGCGAGCAGATCAAGAAGGGCGAGAAGTCCCTCGAGTCCGTGCTCAACTCCGATGACCCCATCGCTTCCCGCATGAAGGTTTCCACCCTCATCGAGTCTCTCCCCGGTTATGGCAAGGCCAAGGCCGCCAAGATCATGGAGGAGCTCGGCATCTCCGCTACCCGTCGCGTCCAGGGCCTCGGCGTCCGCCAGCGCGAGCAGCTCCTCGAGCAGCTGACCAAATAAGTGAGCGCTCAGGATTCAAAGCTCTTTGTGATTTCTGGACCGTCAGGTGCAGGCAAGGGCACGCTCGTCACTCGTGTGCGCGAGCGTCGCTCGAACCTGGGCCTGACGGTTTCGGCTACCACGCGAGCACCACGCAAAGGTGAGGTCGACGGCGTCAACTACTTTTTCCTGACGCGCGAGGAGTTCGACCGCCGCGTGGCAAACGGTGAGTTTGTTGAGTGGGCCGAGGTCCACGGTAACTGCTACGGCACCTTGGTGAGCGAGGTCACATCCAAGCTCGCCTCTGGCTCGTCTCTGATCTTGGAGATCGATGTCCAGGGAGCCCTGCAGGTCAAGGAGCGTTTCCCCGAGGCCGTGTTGATCTTTATCAAGCCGCCTTCGCTCGAGGTGCTCCGCGAGCGTCTGGTCGGTCGCGGTACCGAGACGCCCGAGACGATTGAGCTGCGTATGGCAAACGCCGCCGATGAACTTGCCCTTGCCGACCGCTACGACGACGTCGTGGTGAATGACGATCTCGACCGCGCGACCGATGAGCTCGTTCGCGTTCTCGATATGCATGAAAGGATCTGAGGTCCGTGTCCGTTGTAAAGCCTTGCATTGACGATCTTCTGGAGAAGACCGATCACAACCGCTTCCTGCTCGCCTCGCTTGCCTCCAAGCGCGCCTGCGACATTAACAGCATGTTGCGTGGCCAGCACAACCGCGTGCTCGCCGTCCAGGATGTCGATGACATCACTATTGCGCTTTCCGGCGCCGATACCATCTCGATGGCTATGGACGAGATTGTCGACGGCGACATCTCCTACGACGAGGCCCGTTACGAGAAGGCACTCGGCCATAAGGTTGCTGAAGCCTAAATGGCAGCCCGCGTCTGCCTGGTCCACTATCACGAGGTTGGACTAAAGGGCAAGAACCGCGCACATTTTGAGCATATCCTCATGGATAACATCAAGGCGGCCTTGGCCGCCTTTTCCGTGAATGCCGTGTCTCGAATTTCCGGTTATATCCTCGTGACCTTTAACGAGCATCAGGCCGACGAGGCGGCGCGCGTCATTCGCACCGTCCCCGGCGTTGCTCGCGTGTCCCTGGCATATCACACGAACCGCGACCCGCAGGAGTACTGCGCCGCCGCCGTGAAGGCGCTGCGCGAGTTTGGTCCCTTTGAGTCGTTTAAGGTGCATGCCAAGCGCTCGAACACCGACTACGAGCTCACCTCATTGATATCAATCGTCAGGTGGGAGAGGTGTTGTGCGAGGCGTTTCCCGATAAAAAGGTCCAGATGCACGACCCCGACGCAATGGTGCACGTGCTGGTGGTCCAGGGTAGCGTTTATGTGTACGCGCGCTCCGAGCGCGGCGTGGGCGGTCTGCCGGTGGGATCTGCCGGCAAGGTCGTGACGCTACTGTCGTCGGGTATCGATTCTCCGGTAGCGACCTGGATGCTCGCGCGTCGCGGCGCGGTGTGCGTGCCGGTACATTTCTCCGGTCGTCCGCAGACGCCCGACACGAGCGAGTATTTGGTGCAGGACATCATCCGTGCGCTTGAGCCGGGTGTCCAGATCGGCCGCCTGTACGTGGTGCCGTTTGGCGATTGTCAGCGTGAGATCTCGGTGACCTGCCCAGCAACCTGCGCGTGATCATGTACCGTCGCATTATGTATTCGGTTGCCGAGCGCATTGCGCATATCGAGGGCGCCAAGGCTATTGTGACCGGTGAATCGCTCGGTCAGGTTGCTTCCCAGACGCTCGAGAACATCATGGCCGTCAACGAGGCCGTCAAGATCCCCGTGTTCCGCCCGCTGATTGGTTCGGACAAGCAGGAGATCATCGCGCGTGCCGAGGAAATCGGTACCTTCGATATCTCGACCGAGGCCGCTCCCGATTGCTGCACGCTCTTTATGCCGCGCCGCCCCGAGACGCACGCCAAACTCGATGCCGTGCATGAGGCGTGGGAGCTGTTCGATCACGAGGAGATGATTGAGCGCTTGCTCAAGCAGACCGAGTATATCGACTTCGAGAGCAACACGTATAAGGCCCCTAAGACCTTAAAACGCAAACATTCCGAGCTCGCTCCACGTGAGATTTACCAAGATCACGAATAATGTTGTGTATAGACCGGCGGTGATTTTGCATCGTCGGTCTTTTTCTATCTGGGAATTAGGCGATAAACGGTTCATTTGTCGACGTGTGCCTGAATACATGGACATTTTTTCGCAAGGTTTTGGTCAGCTTTTGGTTTGACCGCGAAAACCGGTGTGGGCGTGCGGAGGCTGCGGCGTTCGTTTCCTGACACGATGGTGTTGGGAGGTGTTTGCTATGGCGCAGCGCGAGCAACACGAACGGGTTAAACGGATGGACCGCTGGGCAGAAAAGCTGCTCGGCCATAAGGCGATGGTCGTGGCGATCCTGGTTGTCATTGCCGCCGCGAGCGGCTTGGCGATGGCAGGTTTTGGTGGTCACTCCAGCGACGTATCGTTTGAGCGTAGTGATGAGGCGAGCGCCTCGGATGTGCGCGGGGCCGGGGATGCCTCTCCTGACGATGCCGATGAGCCGTCTGCCAAGAGCTCCTCTGCTGCCGAGGTGTACGTCGATGTTGATGGCGCCGTTGTGAAGCCTGGCGTGTACCGGCTTAAAGATGGAGCACGGGTGTCCCAGGCGATTGATGCCGCCGGAGGGCTTACGGCCGAGGCGGATGTGACGGTTCTTAACCGTGCGTCCAAGATCACCGATGGTCAAAAGATCTATGTGCCGACGGTAGGGGAGCAACAAACGGCTGCGGCCGTCGCGCCGCCGAAAGCAGTGCTTCCACGACCCCTGGTACAGGGTCTTCGTCGGGACTTGTGAATATCAATACGGCAAGTGCGGCGGAGCTGCAGACGCTTTCGGGCATCGGGCCTTCTATGGCCCAGTCAATTATCGACGAACGGACGCAAAACGGGGCCTTTGCCTCGGTCGATGACCTTATGCGCGTATCGGGGATCGGTGAGAAGAAACTCGCCAAAATTAAAGATTGCATCTGCGTATGAGTGCGACCGAGCGCGAGCATGTGATGCCACCGCGCCCATTGATGCCGTGGGCGATAGCCTTTGTGCCGGCTTGTGTGCGAGCTGTGGGTTAGTGCTTAACATGGCGGCCGATGCGCTGCTGGGAGAGCGGGCGGCGCCCGTCACATTGCTTATGGCCATTCCCTTCGCGGCTGCGACGTGCATCGTATTGGCACGGTCCTGTATGCGTCTTGTGCGGTGGAAGCGATGGCTGTATGCCGCGGCCCTTGGCCTCGTTGCGGGAGCGGTCGTGTCCGCGGCTTGGGCGATAGGAGCGCTACACGCATCGAGGGCACTGGATAATCGGGCTGCGAGCAGTCTTGAGTTTGTTGTGCACGGCGATCCGTCCATCAATGACGGTGTGTACTCCTATACCTGCGATGCGTTTGCGGGCGAAAAGCATTTGGGTCAGGTATGGCTGTCGTGCGATCGTGAGCTCGGCGTCGGTTCGCATGTACGTGCTATCGGTCGAATTTCGCGCTTTGAGAATGATGCGTATGGGCGCTCACGCGTGCTTCGGGGCGAGCTTCGAAAGGTTAAAGTCGTCCGGTTGGTATCGATCGACGAGGGCCCTCCAGGCCCGTTGTCTTGGCTTCGAAACGAGCTCCTTGCCGTTATCGCGCCCGCGACCGATCCAGCGCGCTCGCTCATTGCCGGCGTTGTCTGCGGACGCTCGGCCGAGCTGCGTGCCCAGCCGGCGGGCGATTGGTTTTCGGTAACGGGCACCGCACATCTTATCGCTGTCTCGGGTAGTCATCTTGCCATCGTGGGGTTTGTGATTGAGAGCGCCCTGCAAAGACACGCCTCTCTCGTGGGCTGCAGCGGGGGCTGTTGGTGCTGGCCCTCGCTGCCTATGCCGTTTTTACGGGCGCTTCGCCCTCGGCCGTGCGCGCGTGCTGCATGGTGGCGGCGTCGCTTGTCGCCAACGGCGCCGGGCGTCGTCGGCATGGCCTCTCGGCTCTGTTCGTCACCATGGCAATCTTTGTGTTGCTGCGTCCGACGGTATTGTTCGAAATGGGTTTTCAGCTTTCGTGCGCCAGTGTCTTTGCCATCCTTTGTTTTTGCCCCTACGCCACCTACGCCTTGGGCGAGCTGGGCATGCCATCGGGTGTCGCCAGCGTTTTGTCTGTCACGCTGTGCTCGCAGCTGGCGACACTTCCCGTTACGATTCCCGCATTTGAGACGTTTTCGCTCATTGCCCCACTTGCAAATGCCGTGATCGGTCCGGTGATAAGCGTGCTGCTCGCTGTATCGGTTGTGCTGGTGCCCTGCTCGCTTGTGCCGCTGCTGCGTCACGGGGCGCTCGTGGTGCCCATGATTGTCGCCCGCTGTGCGCTGTTCTTTGAACAGCTCTTTGCTGCCGTTCCGGGCGCATCCGTAAGCGTGCCGCCCGATACGCCCTTGGTATATGTGGTGCCATTCGCGCTGGTGGCCCTCTTGGTCTGGTGGCCACGCCCCCGCGCGCGGAGCATGGCAGCGGGGCTGCTGTGTTTAATGCTCGCAGCGGGTGTTCCGTATGTCTATTGGGATCGATGTGCGCCGCCTTCGGTAACGGTCCTCGATGTTGGCCAGGCCGATGCGATTCTGGTTCGTCAGGGTGGCGCCGTGGCACTCGTCGACTGTGGGCTCGATGACCGCGTGGTGTCGGCGTTGGTTCGCAATAACGTCCACCATATCGACGCCGTCTTCGTGACGCATTGGATGAAGACCATTGGGGCGGTCTTCCCGACGTACTCGATCGTTTTTCGGTTGGAACCATTGCGGTCGCGGCCGATGCACTTGACGGCGCGCTACTGAGGTTCTGAATCGCCCGGGTGTAACGTATCGGCAGGTGGCTCGCGGAGACACGGTCGATATCGGCGCATTTCGGGCTCGTGTGATGTGGCCGTTTGACACGGTGGATGGCGAGGGCAATGAGGACTCTCTTGTTTTGCTGCTCTCCTACGCTCAGGAAGGCAAGAGCCTGCGTGTGCTCCTTACTGGTGACGCCGAGCTCGATCAGGAGCGCGAGTTTGTACAGGAGGTGGGAGATATCGATGTGCTCAAGCTGGGGCATCATGGCTCAAAAGTTTCCGTCGACACAGACCTGCTGGGCACGCTTAAGCCCGAGTTCTCTATCGCGAGCGCCGGCGAGGGGAATCGTTACGGCCATCCGTCGGATGCCTGCATCGATGCAGTTAAGGAAGCGGGTGGTGCGTTCGCATGCACCATCGAACACGGCGACATTACCGTCACGCCGACTGCGAAGGGCTTTGCCATGCGATGCCAGCGACCGTGATGACATCGTTGGCGCGCGGTGGACCCCTGGGCTAAAATGGCACGGTACGAATTCGAGTGTGTGCGAGAGGGGAGCGCAATGTCCGAAACCGGTCTGCTGCCGGCATATCTGATCGTCGGTACCGATGGGGTCAAGCGCGACCACGCCGTCTCGCGTATGAAAGCTCGCTTGGAAAAGTCGGGTATGGTTGAGTTCAACCTCGATGAACGCGACATGACGAAAGATCCCGATATCGAGTCGATCATCGGCTCGCTCAATACCTTTCCCATGGGCAGCGAGTTTCGCCTGGTGATCCTCGACGGCTGCTCCAAGCTTGCCAAGGCGGTCTCGGAACCGCTTGTCGAGTACCTCGCAAGTCCCAGCCCCACGACGGTCTGTCTCATTATTGCCGACTCACTTGCCAAGAATACGCGCCTGTATAAGGCAATCGCCAAGATCGACAAGAAGGCTATCGTCGATTGTTCGGGTACCAAGCGCTGGGAACTGCCGCGCCGCGTTCAGCAGATGGCGACGCAGCGCGGTAAGTCCATCTCGACGGCTGCTGCCGAGGAGCTCGTCTCGCGCTCGGGCGAGAACACCCGCATGCTCGATAACGACTTGGCCAAGCTTGCCCAGATGGTCGAGGCGCCGCAAATTGAGCTTGCCGATGTGGAGCGCTGGATCGTGCGCACGGCCGAAGTTCAGCCTGGGACTTCCTCAATGCCGTCTCGGCCCGCGATATGCGCCGCTCGCTTGAGCTCTTTGGGCTGCTGCCCGCCAAGAGCTATGTGTGGACCTACACGCTGCTATGCGGTCGCATCCGCGAGTTGATCGTCGCCAAGCGCTCGACTCTCGTGGGCAGGGGCGTGAGCTCGCCGCGACACTCAAGCTTCAGGCCTGGCAGGTCAAAAATCACCTGACCTGGGCACGCCGCTTTTCGATGGCGGAGCTTGTCGCTGCGCTCGAGGGCGCGGTCGATGTGGAGCTCGCACTGAAGGGTTCTGCCGATTCGGAGACCGCGCTTTTGCTCTGGATTACGAACATCTTGAGAAAATCGTGATGATACCTGCCTATTTGACAAATTCGTTCTATCCTTTGAGGGGGAGCGTGCTATAGTAGGCGCTTGCATGACCTCACCGTGTCTCAGAGGTGTCATACATTTTTTGCAAGGAACTCGAAAGGAACTCCAGAAGTGGCAAACATCAAGTCTCAGAAGAAGCGTATCCGCACCAATGAGGCAGCTCGCATGCGTAACAAGGCTGTCAAGTCCGAGCTCAAGACGCTGACCAAGCACGTCCAGTCCGCCGTCGCCGAGGGCGACGCCGAGAAGGCCCAGGCTGCCCTCAAGACCGTCACCAAGCGTCTCGACATGGCTGCCGCCAAGCATGTTATCCACAAGAACCAGGCTTCCAACCGCAAGTCCGGTCTTGCCAAGCTCGTGAACAGCATCAACGCCTAAGTTGTAAATTTCACACCACACAGATTACGCGCATAAATGGAGCCTGTTTTATGGAACAGGCTCCATTTTTTGTACCGCTCGGGTAAGATAGTCCGCATGAATACTTCAATTGACATTTCCCACATCCGCAACTTCTCGATCGTTGCGCACATCGACCATGGCAAGTCCACGATCAGTGACCGCATCCTCGAGCTCACCCATACCGTCGACGAGCGCGATATGGAGTCGCAGCTGCTCGACACCATGGATATCGAGCGCGAGCGCGGCATCACGATCAAGTCTAATGCCGTTCGCGTGTCCTATGACGCCGACGATGGTGAGACGTATCAGTTCAACCTGATCGATACGCCGGGCCACGTGGACTTTACCTACGAGGTCTCGCGTTCGCTTGCCGCCTGCGAGGGTGCGGTGCTTGTCGTCGACGCCACGCAGGGCGTCGAGGCGCAGACCGTCTCCAACGCGACGCTCGCCATGAACGCCAACTTGGATATCGTGCCCGCTATCAACAAGATCGACCTGCCGTCTGCACACCCCGACGAGGTCAAGACCGAGATCGAGGACGACCTGGCGATCCCTGCCGACGATGCCGTATGCGTATCGGGCAAGACCGGCGAGGGCATTCACGATTTGCTGGAGTCTATCGTCTTTTTGATCTCTCCGCCCAAGGGCGATGCGAACGCGCCGCTCAAGGCGCTTATCCTGGATTCGTATTTCGATGAGTACCGCGGCGTCGTTGCCACGGTCCGCGTCTTTGACGGCTCCATCAAGAAGGGCGATACCCTGCGCATGATGCAGGCAGAAGGTGACTTCTTGGTCGACGGCGTGGGCGTCAAGCGTCCTGCCGAGACCCCGGTTGACGCACTGACGGTTGGCGAGGTCGGCTACGTGGTCACGGGTCTGAAGGATCCTGAGGCCGTGCACGTGGGCGATACCCTCACGTGGCGTCTAATCCCTGCCCCGAGCCGCTTCCCGGTTACCGCGAGGCCAAGCCCATGGTCTATACGGGCCTGTTTCCGATCGACAACAAGGATTACGAGAACCTGCGCGACGCTCTCGATAAGCTGCACGTCAACGACCCGTCGTTGGTGTGGGAGCCCGAGACCTCGGTGGCGCTCGGCTTTGGCTTCCGCGTGGGCTTCTTAGGCCTGCTGCATATGGAAGTCGTCAAGGAGCGCCTGGAGCGCGAGTTCAACCTTGACCTCATTGCTACGAGCCCTTCGGTGGACTATCACGTCTATAAGACCGACGGCGAGATGATTGATGTTCGCAGCCCGCAGGATCTGCCCGAGGCTACGCGCATCGAGCGCATTGAGGAGCCTTACCTCAAGGCCAAAATTATCTGCCCGCCCGAGTATACGGGTGCCGTCATGCAGCTCGCTATCGAGCACCGCGGCATTACAACTGACATGATCCATCTCACGAGCAAATCGGTCGAGATGCGCTTTGACATGCCGCTCGCCGAGCTCATCCTGGACTTCTTTGACCAGCTCAAGAGTCGCACCAAGGCTATGCCTCACTCGACTACGAGTTCAACGAGTACCGTCCCTCCGAACTCGTCAAGCTCGATATTTTGCTTTCGGGCGATGAGGTGGACGCGCTTTCGTTTATCGTGCACAAGGATAAGGCCTATGGCCTGGCCCGCGGCCTGTGTGACAAGCTCAAGGAAATCATCCCGCGCCAGCTGTTCGAGGTGCCTATTCAGGGCGCCATCGGCAACAAGATCATTGCCCGCTCTACCGTCAAGGCGCGTCGCAAGGACGTTTTGGCCAAGTGCTATGGCGGCGATATCTCGCGAAAGCGCAAGCTGCTCGAGAAGCAGAAAGAGGGCAAGAAGCGCATGAAGGCCATCGGTTCGGTCGAGGTCCCGCAGGAGGCCTTTATGGCGATCCTAAAGGTAGACGAGTAAGTCCATGGCGCTTTCTGAATACAGCAAGCGTCTGCTGGGCGCCTATGCCGAGCAGCCGTTCCTTATGGCTCCCATGGCGGGCGTAACCGACCCCGCCTATCGCATCATGTGTCGCCGCCGCGGTGCCAACCTTGCCTACAGCGAGATGGTGAGCGTTGCGGGCCTTGCCTATGCCAGCAACAAGACGTGGCGCCTGGTGTTGCCGGCCGACGAGGAGCAGCAGATCTGCGTGCAGCTCTTTGGTTCCAAGCCCGATCAGTTTGCGGGTGCCGTCGCTGCCGTCGAGGAACGCGTGGGCGATCGCCTGTCATTGATTGATATCAACATGGCCTGTCCGGCTCGCAAGGTCGTTACCAAGGGCGAGGGCTCGGCGCTTATGCGTACGCCCGACCTGGCCGAGCAGATTGTCGAGGCAGCGGTGGGCGCGGCGCATGTTCCGTGACCGTGAAGATTCGCAAGGCTTTTACGCCGAAGACCGCAATGCCGCGACGTTTGCCCAGATGCTCGAGGGGGCAGGGGCAGCTGCGGTGGCGGTGCACGGCCGCTGTGCCACGCAGCTCTATACGGGCCAGGCCGATTGGTCGGTCGTCGATGAGGTGGCCGACGCCGTCGAGATTCCCGTTATCGGTTCGGGCGATGTGTTCTGCGCCGAGGATGCGGCGGAACGCCTGCGCAACTCGGGCGCCAGTGCCGTGTTTATCGCGCGCGGTATCTATGGCAACCCCTGGGTGTTCGGTGATGCTCGAGCCTTGCACTCGATGGCACGCCAGTACCGGTGCGTAGCTCGGTCGAGCGCCTGGATGCCCTGCGCGAGCACCTGACGCTCACGCATGAGCTGTTGCCGCTTATGTCACGTGCCCGCACGTACGCGAGCTGGTATCTTAAGGCATGCCCATGCCCG
>ENA-OQIR01000239-OQIR01000239.1-human-gut-metagenome-genome-assembly--contig:-NODE-239-length-25856-cov-6.300906_pt1 | contig 25856 bp, 29 predicted proteins | sample MGYA00242580_ERZ504745 | MGnify/ENA primary metagenome ERZ504745 (study PRJEB26092, sample SAMD00036214) | human gut metagenome | host: Homo sapiens | study: EMG produced TPA metagenomics assembly of...
TTTCCCGGCTACTTCAAATCAACTTCAATATCACTACAAACAAATTTGAATTTTTATTGAAGTATTTGAACAAAAACAGCAGCCGGTCTGATAACCGGCTGCTGCCTTAATAAGTGCTGTGCTATTCCTGTATTATGCCTGTTTATTGTCCTGCTCATTATCAAGTGCGATAAGCTTTGCAATGATTTCCTCGCATATCTGTGTAACATTCTTGCCATCTGTGGCAACTGTTACATCTGCCACTGCCTCATAGCGTTCCTTTCGCTTTTCCATAAGGCCGCTGATATACTCAACATTCATGTTGCCATTTAGTATCGGGCGCTCGTCACTATCCTTTACTCGCTCGTAGATAGTCTCAGGCTTTGCTGTAAGAAGAACTACACGGCCGTTTTTCTTCATATGATCTGCGTTTTCCTCTCTCATGACAACACCACCACCGCAGGAAACGATGGTCTGCTTTCTCTTCTGAAGCTCTATAAGTGTGTTGCTCTCTAAGTTTCTGAAATATGCCTCACCGAACTCATCAAATATTTCTGAAATTGACATGCCACGATTCTCAACAATCATCTGATCCATCTCGACACGGTCCATCTCGAGCTTATCCTTTAATTCTCCTGCTACAGTGCTTTTTCCTGCACCCATGAAACCGATCAGGAAAATATTGTAATCGAAAAGGCTCTTTGCTGGATACGACGGCTGTTCTTCATGATATACTTGAAAATATCAAGTATCTCTTCCTCAAATTCATTGTTGCCAAGCTTTGCCGCAAGTGCATCTGTCTGCTTTTTCTCCTGCTCTGGCTGTAAGATTGGGATTCCTGTTGCCTTCTTGTATGATATAATCTCCTGAATGTGTGACATTCTGACCGCAAGCTGCTTAATTATTATATCGTCACATTCCCCAATCTTTGCGCGGATTTCCTCGATTTTGTCCATGGTGTGTCTCCTTACTTATGTGTGGTTTTCATATTGGATTTTGATATTTAGCGAAATATCGTCAAATTATAATTATTATAACTTCATGTTATAGTATTTCGCATTTTTGATAACCACAAATTTCTTAGTCATAGTATAACAAGACTTTACCAATTTATCAAGCAAAATATTTTAATGCTTTAAAGTGTTATTGTGTCAGATATGCATCCACAATATCAGACGACACATTTTTCTCAATCGATTCATATATCGGCTGACACTCCTTGCGAATCTGCTCATGCACTTCATCGCTTAAGGTGATGATTTGTGTGCCACTGTCCTCGATTGTCTTTATCTTTGAGGCAATCCGCTCGTCAGACTGCTCTCTGGCGTACTGTTTCGCTGTCTCGGCTGCCTCACGGATAATCTGCTGCTGCTCATCTGTCAGTCCTTTCATGAACTCCTCGCTTACTATAAGCGATATCAGATGTGGCAGATGATTTGTCTCCACTACATAATCCTGCTGCTCGTAGAGCTTATTTGATACGATTACCTCGTATGGGTTTTCCTGCGCATCTATGGTGCCCTGCTGTAAGCCGATATACACCTCCGAGAAGGTCATAGGTGTCGGGCTTGCTCCGAGTACCTTCCAGTATGCCATATGGTAAGAGTTTTCCATGGTACGGATTTTCTGCCCCTTAAAATCAGCAAGGCTTTCTATCTTTTTGTTTGTTGTCATGACACGGAAGCCCTGGTCTGCATATCCCAAAAGCTCGTAGCCGCCGTCATTGTAGACCTGCTGCATAAGCTTCATAAACTTTGGATTGTCCACATGCTCACGCACCTCATCAATGCTATCAAAGAGTGCCGGCATATCAAATACTGCAGTATCCTTCATGAAAGTTACCTGCGGCGCAGTGTTCTGCACTACAAAAGGTATATCTCCATCCTTGCATGACTCGAGAAGCTCTCTGTCTCCGCCCAGTACACTGTTTGGATACACACTGATTTTCATTTTGCCATCGCTTAATCTGTCCACTTCATCGGCAAATTTCTCTGCATATATCTGTGTCACGGTGTCCTCAGGACTTGAGCTGCCGAGAGGCCATGCGTAACGCTGTACCCCGACATCCTTAGCTGCGTCCTGCGAGCCTTCACCAGCTAAGCCGCACGCGGCAAGTCCCGCTGTAAGCGAAAGTATCATCATGACGCTGCTGCTCTTCGCCACAATCTATATTTGCTATACGATTTACGCGGTTTATTATATTTACCAGCTTTTTTACATAAAAACAAGCCAAATCTACTCATATTTTTCTCCAATTACAACTGTGTGCCTAAATGTCCTACAATCATCATTAAATCTGCTTATACCTGTTATTACATATTTCTGTACCGAATAGTTAATATTTCTCTATAATAAGCACAGACTGATTGCCGGAATAAATGTAAGCAGCAGAAGTGCCAGCAGGAAATATCCTATCATAGGCGCCGCCTTCTTTGCTATCCGCATAACCGGAACATCCGTCAGTGAGCTTGCCACAAACAGGTTTACTCCTATAGGCGGTGTGACAAATCCTATTGCAAGGTTTACGATCATGACCACACCAAAGTGGATCGGGTTCATTCCAATACTCTCCACGATAGGAAGCAGGATTGGGCTTAAAATAAGGATAGCCGGTGTGGTATCCATGACCATTCCTACAATAAGCAGGAAAATGTTTATCACGATAAGAAGCACTATCTCATTTGTAAAATGTGCGAGTATCCATGCGCTGACTGTCTGTGGCACCTGCATGAGTGTGAGCACGCGTGAAAACGCAGTCGATGCGGCAAGTATAAACAATATAGGTGCGTATGTCTTCATCGCCTCCACCATGATGCCCCATATCTCTTTTACCTTTATGGATTTGTAAATAAAAAGACTTACAAAAAGCGCATAAAATACTGAAATCACCGCAGCCTCTGTAGGCGAAGCTATACCGGCGTAAATGCATCCAAGTACTATAACCGGGCTCAAAAGTGCCCATATACTGTCCTTCAATATACTAAAAAGACCCTTGCTTCTAAGCTCAGAGACCTTTGCATTTATCTTTTCCTTGTCCTCTCCATAGCGCTTGCAGTGATAATATGCATAAAACATAAGAAGCGCTCCTATCAAAAGTCCCGGAATGATTCCTGCAAGAAAGAGATCACTGACCGACTCACCGGTTGCCATCGCATACATGATAAAAGGTATGCTTGGCGGTATGATGACTCCGAGTCCTCCCGCAACCGCAACAATTGCCGTTGAAAAATCCTTTTTGTAGCCCAGCTCCATAAGAAGCGGAATGGTCATACTTCCGACAGCCGCAACAGTTGCAGGCGCAGAGCCGGAAATCGCTCCATAGAACAAGCAGGTGATGATAACCGCACATGGGATTCCTGCGGTTCTTTTTCCTATAAAATACACAAAAACATCAAACAATTTTTGTGAGATTTTGCCGTGTGCCATGACGATTCCGGCAAGCACAAACATAGGCACCGCTAAAAGCGGGAAGCTGTCTATACCACCGAGCATAGAGCGGATAACATAGCTGGCACTGGCTGTAAAAGATGAGTCAAACGCGCCCGGCAGCACTGCCACTATTCCCAGGGAAATAGATACCGGAATAGCAATGACCAGACATATCACAAATAATATAAAAACTACTGCTGCTGACATCTATTTCTCCTTTCTCTTTTCAGCTTTACTATGAATTGCTTCAATATCCTCCACAAGCTCTTTCTCGCGGTAAGTATCTTCGACAACGGCTTCCTCTATAACCGAGGCAATACTGCCCTCCTCAAGAGGCTTTTCATCTTTTTTCAGGACAATTTTCCACTCGCCAAACCATCTCTGCGCGATGCGGAAGGTCGTGATTATAAAACATACAAACGGTGCAGCCTGCACATAGTACATAGGGATACCGCAGGCAGGACTTACCTGACCGCTTTCTATTGTATTTTTCAGATATATGAATGAATACGGTATCAGATATACGAAAAACACAAACTCAACTGTCAGATTTAATACCTTCCAGAGCGATTTTCCTCTTCGTGGAAAAAGCTGTATAAACTGGTCTATCTTTATGGATATGCATTTACGTGTGCAAAGGCTGACACTCAAAAATGCCGACCAGATAAACAGGTATCTTGTGATTTCCTCAGACCATGAAAGCGACATGCCAAGAATATATCTGGAAAATACCTGAATGCCCATGATAAGAGTCATCGCAATCAGGAAAATGACCATTAAAAATTCTTCAAGATATTCATCCAGATAGTGCAGTATTTTCTTCATGAAATATCCCCTTTCCGTGAATAATTATACGTATTATTTTAACTGAATTATTGCTGTTTTCCCACGTAAATATTCACAATTTTATATATTACTATTTGTTATCATCTTCAAAAATGGCGTCACAGCACATAGTTTACAGATGCCGAGGCGCCATTTTATTTTATTGCATGGTTTTATACAAGCTTTTCTTACATGCTCTTATGAAGTAATCCAAGTACCGTAGACAGATCCTCGACTCCCATCTGTCCTGGTGCAGAAGCTTTCTTTGCGGCACCGAATGTCATTGAAGATCCAAATACCTCACCGCAGAGACGGCTTATAACACCTGTGCCTGCCATTGACATTGTGATGATTGGTCTGTCAGCGTAATCTGTAACCATTTCCTCTGTAGCTGAAAGAAGTGTGAGTACGTCTTTCTTATTCTGTGGCATAACTGCAATCTTAGGGATATCAGCTCCCATATCCTGCATCTTGCGAAGTCTGTAAACGATATCAGACTGTGCAGGAGTCTTGAAGAAGTCATGGTTTGAAGCGATAACTCTTGCACCTGCAGCATGTACGCCGTCGATGATTTTCTTTACAATCTCATCTCCTGTAAAAATCTCTACATCTACAAAATCAACGTATCCTGTCTGTGCAGCTTTGATATTAAGCCTGGCATAAGCCTCAGGCTCGATTGCTTTCTCTCCGCCCTCTTTTGAAGTACGGAATGTCATAAGGATTGGAATATTTCCGAGAGCATCACGAAGCTCCTTTAATACCTCCTCAACCTTGTCAAACTCGAATACATTCTCGAACCAGTCAACACGCCACTCAACCATATCAACAGGTATAGAGTCAAATGTCTTTGCCTCTGCGATGATGTCGTCTTTTGTAACGCCTACGATAGGAACGATGATTTTAGGTGCGCCCGCACCGATTTCAATATCTCTAACCTTAATGGTGTTCATGATTTTTTCCTTTCTTACCTTGTATTAGACTGTATGATAATTATACTCCCCAGTATAATGTAACGTACTAATCCTCTTTAGACAGCTCTACCATCTTAGTATAGCGCAGGTTTACGAATAATCCAAGTACCACGCCGATTGCTGTGAGCACGATGTTCATTACCATAACCTGTGATGGCTGCATCTTTGATGCTGCTGTAAGGATTGTGTAGTTACAAAGTGATGAAGCGATCATTACAAGCGCTGTTACTGTTCCCTTAATCTTAGGGAAGAGCATGTTGCATACAGATGTTACGATCTGTAAAAGTCCGCCTGCTCCTGCCCATCCGATGATGAATGCACCTGCGATCATGAGTGGCTTTGTCTGTCCGACTAACACTACTACCATTGTTGCAAGGCAGATTACAGGGTAAACAAGGATAAATCTGACGTCCTTGATTTTTCTTGTTAAAAGTGCAGTTACGATAAGAGCTATCATGGTTCCTGCTGAGTAGTATGACTGCATAACTGACGGATCAGCCCAGCCTACGTTCTCTTTTGCAAAGTTCTGTGCACAGTTGAGCCATAACTGGAAGGTTCCTGTACATGTAAATCCAATGATGATCATTGCGATTGACTCAACAGAAAAATGTGTGTGCTTTAAGCTTGCGATAAGTCCTTCTTTCTTTCCCTCTGCCTTTGCATCGCTATCAGGAAGCGGAAGATCATTACTAATACTAAAAGTACAATGTAGATGATTCCACATCCGAAGAACAGTGTGTTGTATGATGTAAGTCCTGCTGCTGTTGTAGCAACTGTCATACCAAGTACGAATGGTAAAAGCATCTGTGCGATAGCGATGAAGAATTTGATTCCCATTGTTGCAACACCCGGTGCTTTGTAGATGATTTCTGATACTGCAGGGTAAATTCCTGTATCAAGGAATGAGTTTGCAATACCGCCAATGATAGCACAGATATAAGCAATCTGGTATCCACCATGTGTTCCTGCATTGAATGCAAGGGCAAGTCCGATCAGGTAGATAGCATAAGAGCCGCTTCCGATTGCTGTTGAGATACGGCGTCCGAGCTTATCCGATAAAGGTCCTGCAAACGGAAGTGCGATAAGACGTCCAAGTCCCAGGGCTGCTGAAATAGCTGTGATAGCCATAACCTGCACTCCCCATGAAGCTGCGAGAGCCTCCTTGATGACTGCCTGTCCGAGGATAGAGCAGCCCACTCCGTGTATAAAGTAGTTTAAGTAAAGGATTAATGCGCTAGGTAAATATTTTTTATTCATCAGTGTTCTCCTTAATTTCTGTCAAAATAATTCAATGTAATTTAATTTCTGTGGCTGATTAATCATCATATCTGATGTTTAATACTTCCTTCATATGCTCGATCGGCATATCTTTTCCTGTCCAGAGCTTGAAGGCTGCTGCTCCCTGGAAAAGCATCATTCCAAGACCGTTCATTGTCTTGCAGCCCACCTCTTTTGCCATAGAACGCATCTTTGTCTCAAGTGGAGAGTAAGGTACGTCAATTACGATAAGCTCAGGACGGAAGAATGATTTGTCAGGTACTACAGACATTCCCTCGAGCGGCTTCATGCCAACACCTGTTCCGTTTACGAAGATGTAGGAATCAGCCATCTCTTCTCTTAACTTCTCCTTGTCATCAAGGTCGTAAAGAGTTGCCTTGCAGTCTGTCTTCTCGTTGATCTTTCTAACTGTCTCCTCAGCGTTTGCCCAGAACTTGTCATGGATGTTGAAGATTGAGATTTCCTTGACACCGTCAAGTGCTGCCTGAATCTCGATAGCTGTAGCAGCTCCGCCTGCTCCTGCGATTGTCATCTTCTTTCCGATAACATCGATGTCGTTATCCTTGAGCGCCTGCATGAAGCCGATACCGTCTGTGATGTGTCCTGTGAGTACTCCGTTCTCGTTTACTATTGTATTTACAGCTCCGCAAAGCTCTGCTGCAGGTGAAAGCTTGTCTAAGTACTGTCCTACAACTGTCTTGTTTGGCATTGATACATTAGAGCCTACAAGCTTTAATGCTCTGATTCCCTTAACCGCATCCTCAAGAGTGTTGTTGTCAACCTCAAATGCCAGATAAGCGTAGTCAAGTCCAAGATATGCAAATGCCTCATTGTGCATTGCCGGTGAGCTTGAATGTCTGATTGGGTAAGCCATAAGTCCGATGAGTTCTGTGTGTCCTGTGATTCTCTCTGCCATGATTAAATCTCCTTCATTTTTAAATGTAATAATATTGATTATTCGTATTTTACTTAGCTATGTTTTCAACGATGCCCACTTCGTTAAAAACTTAACAACCTTTGATAATGATATTATAACGCATTATTTTTGGTACTTCCAATGCTTATTTTGTTATTTTTTAATAGCATTACTGTACTAATCATGTTATAATATGCACAAATTTAGGCTATAATATTTGTAATTCATAGACTATATCTATTATTTTATGGAGATTTATGCATGACGCTCAATCAATTAAGTTATTTTTACCAAGCGGCAGTTCTGGAACACTTCAATCAGGCTGCCGAAAAAATGAATATCACAGAGCCAAGCCTCAGCCGTTCGATAGCTGCTTTAGAGGATGAGCTTGGCGTCACTTTATTTGAAAAGAGAGGCAGGAATGTAATACTGACCAAGGCCGGAGAGATTTTTTTAGAACACGTGTCTACTATTCTGGACGATGTAAAGAGAGCCGAGAACAAAATGCACCAGATTGCAACCGACGGCGGTCACATCGATATCGCCTACGTATCACCTCTTGCAAAGGTGTTTATCCCAACTATCGTGCGCTCTTTCCTCACCGAAAAGGAAAATAAAAATATCACATTCAATTTCTTTCAGGACATCACCTCTGTGAATATTGAGGGATTAAAAAAAGGCAGGTATGACATAATTTTCGGTTCATACTCGCCAGATGAAAATGGTATTGATTTTGTTCCTATTATAAGGCAGGAAATAGTTGCCATACTGCCTCCCGGCCACCCACTGACACTTAAGGATACCATGGAAGCCACTGATTTCGCAGACTATCCTGTGCTCGGCTATGCCAGACACTCAGGCCTTGGCAAGTACACCCGAAGCTTTTTCAAGAAGCATGATGTATCGCCAAACTTCATATGTGAGTCACCCGATGAGAACGGCATCGCCTCCCTCGTGGCGCAGGGCTTTGGCATTGCGCTTGTCGCAGATGTCGATGCAATTCACCGCGATGACATCTGCATACGCCACCTCGTTTCGCATGAGTCATTCTCACACACTGTATACATGGGCTACATGACAGGCAAATACCAGCTTCCGGCTATCAAGCGCTTCATAGAGTTTGTGCGGGAAAGCTGCAGCTAGGCAGTCTCCTCGACCACAAACCTGATAAATGCCTTCGCAACCGGTGATAAATATCTCTGCTTAAGCGTTGCCAGATACACCGCTCTCTCATAAGGAGGATTGTATATATCAAGCGTCTTTACAGAAAGTGACCGAAGTATTGGAATATCAGGCATCACAGCTATTCCAAAGCCTTGCGCCACGAGACCCGCCATACTAGAATCCTCCTCCATCTCGAAGGCTACCTTCGGAAACTGGCCTATCTCCTCAAACATCTGGTCAATGACCGGACGCAGACCGCTGCCCTTCTCAAAATAAATCTGCGGATACTCTATTGTGTCACGCAAATCCACACTGTCCTTTATGGAAAGCGGATGGTCCATGGGCACTGCAAGCACAAGCTTCTGATTCGCAATCTTCTTAAAATCTATATCCTGTTCCCCATCCTTATAAGAAGAAAAAACTATGTCATATTTGTCATCCTTTAGTCCATCTATAATCTCACCGGTTGTTCCAACCGTAAAATGAAATTCTATATCATAATCCGGGTATGCATCGAGAAATTTACGCACCAGCTTTGGCGCGAACTCACTTCCCATCGTATATATATATGCCAGATGTATGATTCCATGCCTGCTGCCATTGACCTCCTGAATGCGCTGCACCCCCTCATTAAGTACCTTTAATGACTCCTCAACATACGGCAGAAACATCTTCCCATATCTGGTCAGCACGACATTTCTTCCCCTTTTTTCAAACAAACGCGTGCCAAGCTCCTGCTCAAGCTGTGAGATTGCATGGCTTAAAGACGGCTGCGTAATCGACAGCATCTGTGCCGCCCTCGTATAATGTTCTTCCTGCGCCAGTACCTTGAAGTACTGCAATTGACTAAGATTCATAGTACACCCCCTGTGTATTTAATATATTTATTCGCCGGATGTCCGCTTGCCCTGCGCTGCACACCGGTGGTATATGCTTGATTTATGACGTGTCGTGTGGGAGTTATATGCCGCCTCAAGCAAAAGTGGCGCGGAAAATACTCGTTCAAGCAACACAGCCTTTAGTATACCAATAAAGTAAAAAGCGCGTTTGATTTTTCGCGCCTAATAAACTCTGTTTGAGGCGGCATTTACTCCCACTAGACTAAGGAATTATGAGAGCATATACACCGGTGTGCAGCGCAGGGCAAGCGGACATCCGGCAAATGCTCACAACAAAGTCTAGAAATAATATACACCATTTGATAGACAAAAACTATAGATTTCGTATAAAAGATGCATTGGACATTTATACATTTTTGCTGTACCTTGAATGTAACAAGAGTGCATTGCACTTTTTGATTGTTAAAAAAATCACATACTTTGTATATCACAGCCTTTGATAATAAATATTGACAATCAGTTTAATGAAACAAAACTATAATGTAATGAGAGCAATTTACACTACCGTGTGCCCACCCGGTTAGCAGTTTAAGGAGAAAAATACTATGAAAAACAAATATCCACATATTTTTGAGCCAATTACAGTACGAAGAATGACAGTAAAGAACCGTATCGTCATGACTCCAATGGGAACTAACTACGGTGAGCAGAACGGAGAAATGAGCTTTCTCCACATCAACTACTATGAGCAGAGAGCAAAGGGCGGCACAGGTCTCATCATCGTTGAGAATGCTAGCGTTGACTCTCCGCAGGGTTCAAACGGAACTACACAGCTTCGTATTGATTTGGACAACTACATCCCAAGACTTTTCAAGCTCTGCGAGAGTGTTCACAAGCATGGTGCATGTATCGCAATACAGTTAAATCACGCCGGTGCTTCTGCAATGAGCTCACGTATCGGAATGCAGCCTGTATCAGCATCAGACGTACCTTCAAAGGCAGGCGGAGAAATCCCAAGACCTCTCGAGAAGGATGAAATCATGCATATCGTAAAGAAATACGGTGAGGCAGCCAAGCGTGCCCAGATCTGCGGCTTCGACGCTGTTGAAATCCACGCAGGACACTCTTACCTTATCAGTCAGTTCCTTTCACCTATCACAAACAAGAGAACTGATGAGTTCGGCGGCTCTGCAGAGAACCGTGCAAGATTTGCAAAGCTGGTTATCGAGGAGGTTCGTAAGCAGGTTGGACCTTTCTTCCCTATCTTCGTCCGTATCAGTGCAGACGAGCTCATGGAGGGTGGAAACACACTTGAGGATACACTTGAGTACTTAAAGTATTTTGAGAAGGAAGTAGATGTATTCGACGTATCATGCGGTCTCAATGGCTCTATCCAGTACCAGATTGATGCAAACTACTTACCTGACGGCTGGCGTTCATTCATGGCAAAGGCTGTAAAAGAGAAATACAACAAGCCATGTATCACAGTAGGAAATATCCGTGACCCACAGGTAGCCGAGGATATCCTTGCAGGAGGCGATGCTGATTTCATCGGTATGGGCCGTGGACTTATCGCTGACCCTGAGTGGGTGAATAAGGTAGAGTTCGGAAATGTGTGCGATATCAGAAAATGTATCTCATGTAACATCGGATGCGCCGGACACAGAATCGGTCTCAACCAGCCAATCCGCTGTACAGTAAACCCTGCCGTAAACAGTGGTGAGAATTACATGAAGACAAAGGTAAATAAGCCTTGCAACGTGGTTGTAATCGGTGGTGGTACTGCCGGTCTTGAGGCAGCCTGCACAGCAGCAGAGGTTGGATGTACAACCTTCCTCATTGAGAAGAAGGCAGAGCTTGGCGGACTTGCATCAGTTATCTCCAAGATTCCTGACAAGAAGCGTCTTGCAGACTTCCCTAACTACATGATTCACCGTGCAAGCAAGCTTCACAACCTGTTTGTTTTCAAAAATACAGCAGCAACAGTTGATATGGTAAAGGCCTTAAACCCTGATATCATAGTAAACGCAACAGGCTCTGTACCTACTCTCCCACCTATCACAGGTCTTCACGATCTCGTTGACAAGGATGGCACAAATGTTGCAACAGTCCTTAAGATGATTGAGCGCATCAATGAGTATCCTGAGGATATGAAGGGACAGAAAATCGCCATCATCGGCGGTGGTGCCGTAGGTCTTGACGTGATGGAATTCTTCACAGAAAGAGGCGCAGAGGTAACAATGGTTGAGATGCTTCCAATGATTGGAAACGGACTTGACCCTGTCACAAAGTGTGACACAAACGCAAAAATGGCAAAATACGGTGTAAAACAGATGACCAACACTGCTCTGCAGGAGGTTAAGAATGACCGTTTCATCGTAAAGAATCCAGAGGGTGAGATTGAGGAAATCCCATTTGATTACGGATTCATCTGCCTTGGTATGAGAGCCAACACACCTGTTCTTTCAGAGATTGATGAGGCCTTCAGTAATACCAATGTTGAAATCGTAAATATCGGAGACAGCAAGCGTGCCCGCAGAATCATTGAGGGTACAGAGGAAGGTAGAAATATCTTAAACGTGCTTGCCCGTCACGATTATTTATAAATTCTCCTTTAAAATAATAAACCTATAAAAACTCCTAAAAAACAACAGCTCGCGGGAAACTGCGAGCTGTTGTTTTATCATATTCCTGTATAACAGGAAGCTATCTAATGATATTGTAATAAGAACTTAAATCTAGCTGAAGAACAGTTTCTTCACATCATCAACCGGCATATCCTGTCCTGTGTAAAGCTTGAATGCGGCGACGCCCTGCCATAAGAGCATTCCCTTTCCGCCTACGCATGTGCAGCCTGCCTCTTTTGCTTCGCGAAGAAGCTTTGTCTCCTCCGGATTGTAAACTGCATCTGCAACTACAAGCCCCGGTCTGAAAGCTGAAAGATCTTTTACCACGCTCTGATCATCCAGAGGCTTCATGCCAACGATTGTTGCATTTGCAAAGATATCGCTTGACTGGATTTCCTCTGTCATCTTGGCTGTATCATCAATATCGTATACATTTACAACACATTCGGGAACTGCTTTTTTGATCTTCTCTGCAGTCTGTAGTGTACGCTCAAAGAAAGCATCATTTTTGTTGAAAATAGTAATCTCACGAGCTCCGTCCAATGCGCACTGCACCTGGATAGCTGTAGCGGCTCCGCCGCCTCCGGCAACAGTGATTTTCTTTCCTTTGATGTCAATTCCGTGATCCTTTAAGTTGTGTACGAATCCCTCACCATCTGTGATGTGTCCTGTAAGCTTGCCGTTGTCATTTACTATAGTGTTTATGGCTCCGATAATCTGGGCAGCCGGTGAAAGCTCATCCATGTACTTTGCAGCCTCTACCTTATCAGGCATGGTCACATTACATCCACGCATGTTGAAGGTCTTCATTGCTTCAATAGCATCCTTAACCTTGTCTTCTTTTATATCAAATGCAACGTATGCATAGTCCAGACCAAGTTTTTCAAAACTGTAATTGTACATAGCCGGTGAACCCGAATGACCAACCGGTGATCCTATGAGTGCTAATAAACCTGTGTGACCTGAAATACGCTTTTCCATTGTAAATCCTCCTAAGTGTTTCGTTTTGTATTATGATAACTCTTTTATAAGACATGCGCAAGCACTTTTTTCATTTAAAGCGTTAAAGTTTATTTTGTTCTTTTCCTCATCTTTATATATTCACGAAATACAGGTCTGATCGGATCAGAAATATCCTCCGGAATATCATCCACATCGAAAAACTTAAGCTCCTCGACTTCATCCTCCTGGCGCTTTATGGTGCCATGATATTTGCGGCATATGTATATGATTTCCACATTATAAACTTCATCGCCGTTAGGATAGATGTAGTGAGTCTCCTCGCCTGAATTGATATAAAACAGCTCCATCTCGTCTGCAACAAGTCCCATCTCCTCAAAGAGTTCTCTTTTTGCAGCCTCCTCAACAGTCTCTCCAAGCTCTATAGAACCGCCTGCGTAGCCCCACTGGTGATTGTCTGTGCGCTTTCCGAGAAGCACCTGTCCGTTTTCATTTTCAATGATGATGCTCGCTGCCGCCTGCAGTAAAGGGGCATGTCCGACCACCTTTCTAAGATCCATTATATAATTGCTCATTTTGTATCCTTTCTTATTTTACCAGTTCTTCTATTATACACTCATGCACTTTAGTCTTTTTATCATAATTAATACCGACAAGTAAAATATTTCCGGTATACTGTAAAACAGACTGCGGATACTGTCTGTCTTTTATTTGGTTTATAGCAGTTTTTACGTCTTTATTCCATTTAAGTTCAACAACCAAAGCCGGATAATCCATGACATATTCCTGTTTAGGAATGAATACAAAATCAGCAAAGCCTCTGCCTGTTGGCATTTCACGTACAGGCTTAAAATAATATTTCATGGCCGAAATATATCCTATGGCAAGCACACTACTCAATGAATTTTCATTATGGTACTGTATAGTGGAAGCATACTCGTTGTGAATTTTATCAATATATTCCGCAACCACTTTTTCTTCCATATCAAGCGTTGCCTCAAGAAGCCGTTCTGACTGGGTTTCAAACTCTATAAGCTCGTTCCACTTATCATCCTCAACCGCATTCATAAACTCCATACGAATTTCCTCATTCGGAATATATGCCATCTGCCGTTTCTGATCATATGCCAGATATCCAAGGTGTATAAGCAGCGTCATAACATCATTTTTATTTCTGAATGTAACCATGTCGTTCTGAAATGTAGTAGTTTTAACCTCTGTTTCTGCACCTGAAATCATTTCAACTATAGCACTCTTAAGACCATCAAAATCCTTATTTATAAGTGGCTGGATAGAGTCATATGTGCCTGTCTGGCTCCAATAGCTTTGAAAATTCCCCCATTTAATTACATTACTCACAGCTTTTGGATTATATATATGATATTCACCCAGCAGGTAACCATCATACCATTTCTTCACAAGTTCAAAATCACGTCCGGACTTTTCGCATAATTTCTTCACTTCATCCTCTGTAAAACCAATATAATGCGCAAATCCCCCAGGAGATATCATAGTGAATTCTTCAAAATTATTAAGTGCCGACTGTGTCTTAAGCTTCTTAATCGGCAAGATTCCGGTCAGATATGCAAGCGCAATATATCTTGTAGCCGATGAACCTTTAAAAAGTCCTCTGAGAAAATTAATATACTCCTCCTGTACCGACTGATTATTTGCCTCATCGCGAACCAGAACATCCCACTCATCTATTATCACTATGAATCTTTTTCCTGTCTGTGCATTTATTTGTGAAAGCATATCTGAAAGCGTAACTCTCCCTTCAACCTTCACATCCGGAAATGCAAGTTTAAGCTCAGCGACTGTATTCTCTATAATATATGATACAACATTTTCCGGACCTTTTGCCGGTTCTATACACCACTGTATATCCAGATGCAGCACATCATATTTATTAAGATATTTCTCAAAGCTACCCTTCTTACTTATATCATATCCCATAAACAGTTCTCTCGAATCACAGCCCATGCTATAATATGCAGCCATCATATCTGCTGTAATAGATTTACCGAATCTGCGCGGTCTGCTGTTACATATAAATTTTGATGTGGTATTTATCACACTGTTTGTGTAATCCAGCAAACCTGTTTTATCAACATATATCTCAGAGTTAATGACATCCTGGAATGAACTGTTATCCGGATTTAAAAATCTTCCCATAGTCTCTCCTTTTAAAATCTCATCAAGCAAAAAATCCGCTGTACTATAATACCTATAGTATAGCGGATTTCAAATATGTTTTCCATATATAAAGCACATAAAATTCATCAGCTCACAGCCCTGTATTCCTCAAGCGCTTCCTTAGCCCTTGGCGTAAGCTGCGTGGAACCGAAATCTCAACAGTCACATACTGGTCTCCCTTTACTGAAGGATTCTTCATGCTTGAAATCCCCTTGCCCTTGAGACGTATCTTGCTGCCGCCCTGTGTACCTGCCTTGATGCTGCACTCCACATCTCCATAAAGAGTATGCACCCTCACCTTACCACCGAGAGCCGCTGTCGTAAACGGAACACGGATTGTACTGTATACATTCTGACCCTTTCGCTCAAACTCACTGCTCGGTGTCACATTTACGTTGAGAAGCACATCTCCGGCTGCACCACCGTTTCTGCCCGGATTTCCCTGTCCTTTAAGTCTGACTGTCTTGCCAGACTCGATTCCTGCCGGAATATGGATGGACAGATTGGAAACCTTGCCTGTGGACGGATCCTGTAATGAAATAGATTTCTCGCATCCGAAAACAGCCTCGTCAAATGAAATCGTAAGGTCAGCCATAACATCAGAACCCTTGCGGCTCGATGAACGTCCCCGCGCTGAACCACCTGTGAAGTTGCTCCAATCTGCACTGTTTCCACCGAAGCCCCCTGCACCACCTGTGCTGTACGAGCCACGACTTCCGGAGCTGCCACCATGTGAAAACATATCTCCGAACATTGAGAAAATATCATCATATCCCCGGAGCCGTTCTCAAAATGAAATTCCTGATGTGTAAATGGTCCGCCATTTGAGCTGTATGAGCCACTGAAAGAGCCATTTCCGCCGAAGCCGCCAAAGCCACCGAAGCCACCCTGTGCAGCCTGCCTTGCAGCCTCCTCGGAAAAGCCCTCCTGCAGACCAGCAAAGCCAAACTCATCATAGAGCTTACGTTTTTTCTCATCACTGAGGACATTGTATGCCTCCGTGACATCCTTGAACATCTCCTCAGCGTGCGGATTGCCTGCATTTGTATCAGGATGATACTTCTTTGCCAGCTTACGATAAGCCCTCTTTATTGCCTCTTTATCCGCACTCTTGTTCACTCCGAGAGTCTCATAATAATCTCTCTTTGCTGCCATTATACTCACCTGCCTTTCTATTTACCTGTAACAATTTATCATCATAATTAAACAATATACATTACACCATATAGTATAAGCGGACTGCACAGGCAGCCCGCTTATCATTTGCAATATCTGATTATCCCTCAATGGAGATACATTTCTTTTCCTCAACCTGTGGTTTAGGCTGCTTCTTTGGAATATCCAGGCGAAGGATTCCATGCTTGAAGGATGCCTTTATGTCATCCTGCTCAATCTCGTCACCCACATAGAATGTTCTCTGACAGCTTCCTCGAGTAGCGCTCCTCTGCAGATATACTTCTTGCCCTCTTCCTCTTTCTGATCTTTCTCTAAGCCTTTCTCTGCTGTAATGGTCAGATAACCATTCTCTAAGGAAGCCTTAATCTCATCCTTTTTGAATCCCGGAAGATCCATCTCAAGCTCATAGCCTTTATCGCTTTCCTTGATATCGGTGAGCATCATTCTCTTTCCGTTGTGTCCGTATAATTTCTTCTGTGCCTTCTGTACGTCCCTGTCATCAAACCAAGGATCATTGAACCATGGATCACTGAAAAATGTATCAAATAAGTTGTTGTTTGTAGTTGTTAATAACATAGGTCATACCTCCTTATATACCTGTAACTTTCCTTTTGGAAATTTGCTTTCTTTTGTTTACAAGTATGTTATAGCACCATTATTAGCACTCGTCAATAGCGAGTGCTAATAAAAATTATAAACTTTTTATTAACCAGTACAACACAACCTTATCTTCTGCGGATAATACTGCAGCACCATATACAGCTTCATCTTATCTACCCTGTTCCAGTCTTTCTTTGATACCTGCTGCTCATCCATTATATACGGTATCACAAAAGATACATCCTCACCGGCATTAAGCTTTATCTCCAAAGCTTCCAAAGTAGGATTTAATGCAAAAAACAGTTCCATGTCATACTGATCACCATTGGTTCCCATTTCAAATGCAAGGCTTGTAAGATCAAGTGATGTTGTATCGTCCTTTACTTTGGTAACTGACAAGGTTATAAAACCCACACGCACACTGTCGAAAGGATATTCTGAACCATCATCCGTCTGATCATATGCATAATCAGGACATTTTTCTTTTAGGAGACTGCCATCGCCCCACTCCCATCCGGTCTGCTTTATTTCATAATTTCCAAGCTTAATAGTGTCATTTTCTGTATATGTGATGACCTTTGGGGATGGATAGCAATGATTCAGATAAACAATCCTTGCCAAAACAGCAATCATCACAATTCCTATGAGCATTCCCGATAAAAGTCTTACTTGTTTTGATTTCCTTTGCTTCATAATAAATTCTCCTCGTTACTTCAATTTAAACCTTCCGCTGTCCACCAGATAGATTACATCGGATAGATTTTCAAGCTCATCCTTATCGTGAGAGCTAAGCAGTATAAGACTTCCTTTATCACGCATATCCCTTATGATTTCTGACAGTTTTTCCTGTCCCTCCTTGTCCAGGGCGTTAAAAGGTTCATCCAGCAAAAGAAGCTTTGGTTCCTCCATAATGGCACAGGCAATACCCAGTCTCTGCTTCATTCCAAGAGAATATTTTCTATACTTTCTCTTATCATGCGGGTTCAGTCCAACCGTTTCAAGTGCCCTACTTATATCAACTTCACCTTTATTTATTGATGCAAGCATTTTTAGATTGTCATAGCCTGTATAACTATCTATAAAGGCAGGATTCTCAATAAGCATTCCTATCTTTTCCGGAAAGCCATATTTTTTCCAAGCACCTTTCCATCAATCCTGATGCTACCGCTTGTAGGATACATAAGTCCGCTTACCGCTCTCATCAGCATTGTCTTGCCTGAGCCGTTTACGCCCTGAAATCCATATATATTACCACTTTCCAGTGTCATGCATACATCATCGAGTACCAGAGCATCCTTTATCTTTTTAGAAACATGTTCTATCTCTATCTTCATAAAATACCTCACAAAATATTCTTTCTGTTAAAATACACACTTCCGAGCACAACAGAAACCACCATCACAATAATGCAGCTTATTATTCCGGCAGCCGCATCCATTCCGCCCGCACAGAGCCTGTTGTTTCTGATGATCATAAGATAATTGCCCATAAGAAACGGACTCACCCAGTAAACAGACACCACAAGATAAACTATGGAAACAATATATCCACGATCGCACCGGCAAAAATACTGATAGTAAGCTGCACCACCGCAATTGTACAGGCGCATAACATTGGCAGTATCAGCCATACAAGCACTTCATTTCCGGTCGAAAACTGCTGCATATCTATTCCCATTTCCATGAGCATATCATCAGGCTTTGTGCTCCACTTCCCGATTGCACATGTCACAGCCGCAAGAACCAGTATCATTGCAGCATAATACATAATCACATTTATGACCGTCCATATGTACTTACTCCATAACCACTTAAACCTGCTGCCGGACAATATCAGTGTCTTTTTGCCTGCACCATACAGATCTGACGATGGATAAAATCCTACCACAAAAAATAAAAACGCATAAAACAAAAACCATGACACCGGAATGGTGAATACGCTGTCATCTGTCTTTATGTATGGCGGCATACCCTGAAGTATATTTGTAAAGTATGCCAAAAATCCAAGCTCCGGTGAATTTACACTAAAATCACTGACGGTGATAAATGAAAAAAATACAAATATGAATACTCCGACTATCCATTTTATCTTGTTTTCCCTAAATCCTTTTCTGATATCATATAAGATCAGATTTGCAAAAATTCTCCTATTCATAAGCAACAAGCTCTTTCTTTACCGCATGTATGTAAAATATAACATTTACCACTATAAGGATAATAAATGCACAGATCACAACCCTGATATCATTTCTAAACGGTGCACTTGGCCTAAGAAACATTACCGGTGATAAACTCACCCTGTTTACAAAATGAACCATACAGAACACAAATATGTATATGATAAACGGTGTCAGCAGGATCCAGAACCGGTTTCTTACAAAATTAACAGCCCACAACACCGCACAGTTTAAAAGTCCCCAGAAGCAGCCATCAATCAGCACAAAAATCAGATTGTATACAAGTGGATGTGTATAAAATACCCCTGACATGATATCCATTGCCGCTACCGGAAATGTGCCTGTTCCTACCTGTGGTATTACCATCGGAAATACCATTGCAGTAAGCAGAAAGTCAAACACCAGTGGTATCATTCCAATAAGCGCACCGCTTACAAATGCAGCTCCATATTTTGCTCTTATATAATCGCTCTTCTTTCCTCTTGATATGATCTGGGCAGCATACCCTGATTTAACATCAAAATAAAAGCATCTGCCATACGGTATGGCACACAAAGCAGGCATTATCAGATAAAGCAGCAACGGCTGCACACTTGCATTATCCGCACCTATCCATTTCTCATATGCAGACAACGGATACGTGTCAGAGTAAACATACATCCTCCATATCCACACATTTTCCATAAAATGCCATACACATATTGCAAACGCAACACACAATGTGGCAGCAAATAATCTATTTCTAAAAGCACGTTTTATTTCGAGTTTAAATATTCTATTCATAACTACAGCTCCAGTTTAAAATATTTCTTCACCGTATCATTGGTTTTTGAATCTTTGCCCTCTATACAATAATAAATACATTTAGTATCTTCAGGCATTCCCTCATCCTGAATAATATATCCCAGCTCTGATGTAATACCCTCGCCCTTGCCTAAAACATAATGATATACATCACTTTCATCTCCTCCAAGCCAATAGTTGTCTATATATACACAATCTGAGTTTTCCTGTATTCTCTCCATATCATCCTTGATGGCATACAGAACACCCACATTTCTATTACCTTCAATCTGCTTATCATCTCCATCCTTATAAACGATTGTCAATGTTATAAAAATATAACTATTACCATTACTCAGATTATAATTATCATCAATAGCTTCACCATATAAATCTTTCAAATAATCCAAAACAGTATCCTTATTTCTGTTTCCAAACTCTGTGGTATGCTCATACTTTTCAATTTTATAAGTAATTCCATTTATCTCAATTGTATCATCAACTGACACGATGTCGTCTTTGTTAACATACTCCGCATCCTGCACATACGTAGCCGGAGTCTGGTCTACTACACCGGTGTCACTTTCTGTCTTTGAATCCTCATCCTTTACAATACCGGATTTTCCCTCTAGCCTGGCATTTGAATGTGAGCAGGCTGAAAGCCCCGCTGCCATCATGATCACCGCCATTATTGCTGTAATTTTTTCCTCTTCATACTCTTTCTTCTCCTTTGCTTGCTGATGTTTAATTGTTATGATGATTATAAACCTGTGATGTGTCATAGTTGTAAAATAAAAAATCCATTGCAATTTTAATTATTGCAATGGATTTTTGTCACGACTTTACTATCAACCTATTTATCAGAATATCTTTTTATTAAGTCTATTTACTTATCCGATACCACCTTACAGCGCTTCTTATGAAATGCAATTCCGTATTTTATGATATTGCATCTGCCCTCTTCACGAAGTACAGCATCATATCTGCGTGTATTTATCTGATTCATTGCATCTTCACAAGATTTATCCAATCCTTGAAAAGACGTTGCATATTTGACCTCTATGATAATTCCCGAATCAGGATCCTCCGGTTTTATGATAATGTCACTGAATCCATCCCCTGATTCCCTGTTCGATTTGATCAGCCAGTTCGGATTGCTTCCTCTCAAAAGGCCAAGCAAAAGACCATGGTAGAAATTTTCTTTCTGTCTATCGCGAGCCTTAGTGTCCAGAATACTTATCATACGATCCATGATTATATTGAGCTGTCTCTGAATCTTTTCAGTGTCAGCCTCAAGAATAGCCTTTGACAGCACTCTGATCTCATCATTGTCCTTTGCTACAACTTCCTTGAACCATTCCTGTATCTGCAGAATAAAAACTTCTCTGACCTCTTTGTTTGGGATAACAAGTTTAAGTGCATAATTCTCACTATCCGGCAATTTCACTTCACCTACTTTTGTCAGGTATCCTGTAGTAAAAAGTACACTCCATATATTATCTATATTTTTGTCTATTTCATTGTACGTAAGTTCAAGATGAACCACTTTTTCAATAGACTCTCCGGCAATTAAGCGCTCAACCTCATCCTTGGTTGTCGAATCAGCTATATTTATAAGGCGTCTTACAAGGCTGTTTCCGCTACTGTTTATCCAGTAAGTCTGTGGTCTGGCAGTTGGATTGGCAACAAGATTGTCCACATAATTTATAACATCCCAAGGACAGTATACATCCACATTACCAAAATGATAACCATCATACCACTCCTTTGCCTCTTCAAAATGTGATGCCAGTCCATAGTCTGCAAGAAGATTTTTCACCTCATCATCCGAAAATCCAAACTGCTCGTCAAATCTGGCATCAAGAATCGATAAAACTTTAAAATTATTTATTCCGGTAAAAATGCTTTCTTTCGAGATACGAAGACACCCTGTAAGAATTGCAAATTGTAAATAATCATTTGTTTTTAAAACTTTTCCCAAAATACCTCTGATAAGCTCGACCATTTCATCGTAGTAACCGTGCTGGAATGCTTTATCCAGCGGTACATCATATTCGTCTATTATAAAAATAGTATTCTTGCCATAGTGTTTAGTCAAAAGCTGAGATAACACTTTTAATGATGAAATAACCACACCATCACTCATATGATATTTTCCATCTTTAATCTGTATAATTCCCTGATACTGCTCTTTTTCATTTTTACTGAGCTTATCACTATTCATTAGGAACGAAAATCCATTTGCTATTTCACCTATTATCTGGACAAGTGCATCATATGCCCTGTCAAACGTTAACCCGTTAACATCTTTAAATGATATAAACACAACCGGATATTTCCCCATGTATTCATTGCATAAAGCTGTATTTTGTGAAATATACAAGCCATCAAATATAGATTTATCCGTACCTATTTCAAAAAAACTCTTAAACATACTCATATTAAGAGTCTTACCGAAACGACGCGGACGGGTAAAAAGATTTACTTCTCCCCAATTTTGCAGGAGCTGCTCTATAAGCCTCGTTTTATCTATATAATAAAAGCCCGATTTTCGTATTTTTTCAAAATTATCTATTCCAACCGGTAATTTTAATGTTCTATCCATCAAAGCCTCCATAAAAAATCCGCTATAACTGTTAATCATAGTATAGCGGATTATTTTATAAAATACAATAATTGTGTTATTGGGTTCTCTTTTACATCTTACTGACCTTTCCATCCTCTATCTTCATGACCTCATCACACAATATTTCTATATCCTCATGTATGTGACTGGCTAAAATAACCAGTTTCCCCTGCTCTTTAAGATCAAGCAGTATTTCTCTTATATCACTTACGCCTATACTATCAAGTGCATTCATCGGCTCATCCAGTATAAGAATGTCCGGATTTTCCATCATAGCCTGTGCAAGACCAAGTCTTTGTTTCATTCCAAGAGAATAGTGCTTTACTGATTTTTTATCGTCCGGATCCAAACCAACAGTTCTAATACATCTTCTTATATCATCATCTGTTATCGTTCCTCGTATTGATGCAAGATATTTCAAATTTTTAAAACCTGAATAATGTGGTAGAAATCCGGGATTTTCAATTATAAAACCTATATTTTCCGGAAAATCCACATCTTTTCCTACTATTTTCCCATTGACTGACACCGTGCCATCAGTTGTATCCATCAATCCGCAAACACATTTAAGCAACACTGTTTTTCCTGAACCGTTTCGTCCTATTATTCCATATATTTTCCCAGATTCAAATTCCATACATACCTTGTCCAATACTAAATGCTCTTTAAACTTAACCGTAACATCATTCAGCTTAATCAAACTTTTATTTTCCATTCTTTAACCTCTTTACCAGTTTTCCCTTATTATTTGCAACAATACATAAAGTTCCCAGTCCAATTAGCGTTATGCTAAAGAACCTAAATGTATATCCAAGATTGAGCCCCCATTTTGCCGCATATCCATAATACAGCGCTAACTGGGACAAGCTCATAGGTGAAAACTTATACGCATAACCCATCCAATCATTTGCTATACACACATCCAGCACCGATAATATAATACCAATAACAGTTCCTACACCCTTACCGGTTATTTTATTGCCCCAATATATCACCAGTCCCAGCCATAACACACTGCAAAATTCGAGTATAACACTTATTACCAGTGCTAAAAGAGGTGTGTAATTTGCTATTATATTTGGAGACACCGCTAATTGTATGCCATACTGTGTTCCTGCGTTAGTTTTACCTAATGTTCCCCATATTTTACCCCATTCTCCGGAAAAATCTATTCGGGTTATATATGGAATTATGCTTGCAGCAAAAATACCTGCAACATATATAAGTGTCATTTTAATAATATATATGACTTGTCCAAGTCCCCATGCCGTTTTTCCGGAACGTGATACCATATACCGATATGTCTCATTTTCATATGGCGCATTTCCGAAAATAATAATCGCACATGCTGCTATTATAAACTGTACTCTATAGTTGTTTATAACAAATACAAAAGCATACGGTGTTACTTTTACATTAACAATACTGCTAAAAGATGCAATATCGGTAAGTGATTCCATTACATATATCATAGCCACAAATATTGCAATCGGAATTCTTATATTCTCATATAACATACGAAGATTATATCTTGATACCCAGTTTGCTTTAATAAATAGTTCCACTTTTTAAGCCCTCCTTCATTTTTCCAACAAAAAAAAGCACCTATAAGTGTGACAATTGTAAGTGATATGGCAATAGCTATAAGCAACGTCAATCCACTTGATTTTATAACTACCTGCCCTATAAGAATCATATCCGGTCTAACCATATCAGGTACCCTTATTATCTGAAATATCCGCACCAGCACATAGCTTCCCAAAAAAGGAGAGAGAAGTACTACCATAAAATCGCTTGTATACAATGATACACAAAGAGCCAGACTTGACCATATAACACCACGACAAAATGCCAATATACTCAACGTCAGTATATATAACTGCGGATAATATACAGCGCTCCATTCATGAAAATAATCTGATACCACTGCTCCCTCAAACTCGTCTCCGGCAATAGGAAATCGCATTGCAAGCATTAAAAACAACAATACAGTTCCACATGCCGCAACAAATCCTCCGGATATAGCACTAACGATAAATTTTGCAAATATATATCTGTTTTTTCCTTCTCTGGAAACAATATAGGAAACAGCTTTATTATTTCGTTCCTGACACAAGCTTACAGAAAATGGCAATGCTGTAAATACCGGCAGCATATAATGGGTACACATTCCACCAAAAGCAGCATTGGAGAAAAAATATCCTACATATCCCTGTCCGTTTCTTAAGCCGGCTATCAAATCGTTAAATGAATCAAAGCATATTGAAAAAATAATACCTGCTATCGCAATTATAAGTCCTGCATTTATTGTCCTGCCAAATTCTGCCCTAATGACTTTATTCATGCTATTTCATCTCCCGTAATTGCATTTATTCTAATTGTATATCCACCATCTTCAGCACCATTTCCATTTACTTCAAAATCAAGACACCATACAGGAATAAGTTTTATATCCGTAAATGAATCATTCTGCAAAAGCGGGAAATATTCCATCCATATATTAGTAACTTTATATTCATCAGTAAGTATCACGTCTCCGAATTTCTTATTTAAAGCCTCTGTAATTTCCTTTTCTCCGATAATATCAACATTTGCATTACATACATCAGGCTCATCCATAATTCCTGATACAAAAACTGATTCTATTCCTCTATTTGATATCATAACCTCAATGTTTACAGGCTGTGCAATCAGCACATCTCTTGTCTGTTGCAATATCGGATCATCATTTGCATACACCTGCAGACCGTCTATCTTTATTCCATATGTAAAACAATAGATTTCTGTATCTATCCCAATTGTACTGCTCTGCTGTTTTTTTGCACTTAGAAGGTCTTTATAATCAGAATCCTGTTCCATATTGCTTTGTATATTGTTTAAATCAGCACTATTAAATGCCGTAATATTCTCTTTACCAAGCTCGCCCGGTATTCCCATTTTATCAGTCAGTTCTTTTACCTTTGCCCTTGCATCGGTTATAGATTCAAACTGTAGCGCCTTAGTTTCTGCAAGCTTTTTTTCATCTGCATATCCACAAAGCAACTGCAGATATGATGTATCATCATCCTTTGAATAGCTCACGGAACCTGATTCTCCGCCAATATAAGCAGCACCATAACCGATTCCTCCACTTTCATCAGTTACCAGCTCTGTTTCCTCTATATCCGGATACAGATAAGTCATAATATCCTTCAGATTAAAATCTTTTAATTTAGTGTTATATTCATTTAACTGTGTTTCAGGCATTTGCAAGGTTGCATCAATTATATAGATTTTCATCAATTTTCTTATTTATTATTTCTTTGCTTCCA
>ENA-OQIR01000241-OQIR01000241.1-human-gut-metagenome-genome-assembly--contig:-NODE-241-length-25777-cov-2.961598_pt1 | contig 25777 bp, 26 predicted proteins | sample MGYA00242580_ERZ504745 | MGnify/ENA primary metagenome ERZ504745 (study PRJEB26092, sample SAMD00036214) | human gut metagenome | host: Homo sapiens | study: EMG produced TPA metagenomics assembly of...
TTAAAGCGGGACAACCAATTGTTGAAGTTGATTTTAAAAAGCTATCAAAAAATATAATATAAATACAATGTTGATTATCACAAATAATTTAGATACGCCTGCTCAATTTACAGAACCAAAATCTGTTAAACGAGGGGATAGTGTGTTAAAGTAATTAAAAAGCATCTCTAGGGATGCTTTTTTGCTTTGATATTATTTATTTACGGCTTCTTTTAATGCTTTGGCAATTTTGAACTTAACAGATTTGCTAGCTTCAATTTGAATCTTTTCTTTCGTTAGAGGATTAATTCCTTCTCTAGCTTTTCTTTCTGTGATTTCAAATTTTCCAAATCCTGCAAGATCGACTGTTTTTCCTTCACTTAAACCTTCAAAGATTTGTGTAAGTGCCAAGTCTACAACTTCAGTGATGTCCTTTTTAGTTAAGTGAGAATCTTCGGCAATGTTAGAAATGATGTCCTTTTTAGTTAATTTTTCCATGTTTATAAGTCTCCTTTACATCCCTATAATACGCCTTTTTTCACCATTAGCCAACCCATTAGATGAATTGGTTGGACAAATTCATTGTTTTTAATTAAATCATTGATTTCATCTTCTGTATATTCTTTGACTTCTAAAAATTCAGTGGAATCTAGATGTTGATTTGATACTTTTTCACAATTATCAGCATAATATAAAAATGCATAATTATCGGCTATTGTAGGATTGCTAGGAATTGTATATATATGTTTCCAGTTATCTGAAATATAGCCCGTTTCTTCTTCAAGTTCACGTTTAGCTGCTAATAAGGCACTTTCATGTTCGCTTCCTTCAATGCCACCTGCACAAAATTCAGTGGTTACTTTTTTTAGACCATGTCTGAATTGCCGAACAGTTATATATTTATCATCCTTTGTTCTTGCGATAATCACAACGAAGTTTCTTCTTGAATAGTTATAGAAAGGGGAGAATGCTTTTCCGTCTGGAAGAATAAAAGATTCTTTACGAAAGTCGATCCATTCATCTTGTACAATATGTTCTGTTTTATTTAATTTCCAATTTAAATCCATTTTTATCACCCAGGTAATTATAATCCCAATTAAAAAAATAGTGCAACCAAAGTTACACTATTCATTGACTATGCTTGTTGTGCAATACCAACGTATCTTGAACTTAATGCAGTAGCTAAAGCCATATTTGAAACAACAGCTACGATGACTTCAGGAATCATATTTGTTCCAATGACACCAGCCATAACACCGTTCAATGCAGCTTGGCTAATACCTAAAGCTTGTGAGTATTGAGGACCGAATAAGATAACGATCAATCCTAATACCATGATTGTGTGGCATACTGTCGCAACAGCGGCTGCAATACCTGCAGCGACTGGCGTATTCTTTGCGTATTTTTTCGCAAATTTAAATACATAACCAGCAATCACACCTAATAAAATACGTGGTACTAAAGCTATTACTAAACTAAAGAAGTTACCAGAAATTCCACCAACTGTGATAAATGGAGAGAAGACAAAGCTTGTGATTCCAGGTGTCATTGTAGCTCCAATTACTGAAGTACAACCAAATACGAATCCTAAGAAAGCACCGGCTGCAGGTCCCATTGTACTAGCCAAAATAATTACAGGCACGTGCATCAATGTAACACTTAATGCGTTGATACGTAAGTATCCAATTGGTGTTAGATACATGATGATTTCGATGGCTAAAAATAAAGCCAAAACGCACATCTGGCGTACTGATAGTTTTGATTTGTTCATATTTCCTCCTACTTTCGTTTCTTTTTAAGAATACGATGTAACTAATCAAATAGATGTCTTCATACATAGATTATGGTCATGCGATCCATATCCACAAAAAAACATCTTCAAATAGTTTACAATAAAAAAAACAGGAATCAAGTCCCTGTTTTAGTTCCAGAAGTCAAATGGAGAAGTGGAGTCATCATCATCATATTCTTCTTCATTATTGTTGTACTGTGAATAATAAGAAGATTGCGTAGATGATTTACTTACATCTTTTCCTTGAAGCATTGTGTTGATTGAATCTTTGACATCGCTGATCGCAATCGCATAGCCCATACCTTCTACATCTGTATCACTTAATTTGGCGGAATTGATGCCAATAAGCTCACCTTTCATATTTAGTAGGGCACCACCTGAGTTTCCTGGATTGATTGCCGCATCGGTTTGAATATAAGATTGCGATTTATCTGTATCTGAACTTGTAGAAACACTACGATTTGTCGCCGATACAATACCTGTTGTAACACTTTGACCATAGCCTAACGCATTACCAATCGCAACGACTTGTTCACCAACTTGTAGTTTGTCACTATTTCCAATTGTCGCAATCGCAATTTGTTTTAAAGTATCTTCACTTAAATCACTTGTCTTAATCGATATCACAGCTAAGTCACGATCTTCATCCACACCTTTTACTGTGGCTTTTACATTTGTATTATCCGCTAATGTACAAGTCAAGGTCTTGGCATTTTTAATAACATGATAGTTTGTCAAAATATCAATTTCACCATTCTGTTTATTGATAATGACACCACTACCAACACTTGTACTTTCTTGTTGGGTAAATGGATTGCTTCTTGAGTTATTTCCATACATACTAAAATAATTTTGCACATCCGATACAGAAACATTGGTAATTGATACAATACTAGGCATACAATTTTGAGCGACTTTACTTACATTTGAAGTTGATGAAGTTGAAGTATTGACTACATTTGTACTTTGCACCGTTGTATTTTCTTTATTGTAGTTATTCACTACATAATTGACACCTTGAAAACTTCCGGCCGCAACCACACCAAATGTAGCTGCACTTAAAATTAATTTTGATCCTTTCTTGAATAAATTATAGTTAGAATTTGGAATTCTTGGCATTTCTTGTTTCATGTCCTTATACCTCCTTGTTTACAATACAAGGATATATTAACAAGCTTAAAACAAGTTTAAATTATTCCATATTTGTATAACCCATTAAATACGCATCCACTTCTTTAGCACACTCTTTACCTTCATGGATTGCCCAAACAACCAAAGACTGACCTCTATGACAATCTCCAGCCGTAAAGTATTTGTCTTTGACTTGAAAAGAATTTGGTTGTGTCACAATCGTATTTCTCTGTGTTGTTTCCAATTTAAAACTCTTCTTTAAATCATCTTCAACACCAATAAAACCAGCCGCAATCAATAATAAATCGCAATCCAAGATTTGTTCTGTACCTTTCACTTCTTCAAGCTTTCCATCTTTAAATTGTACTTTTACCGTTTTGATTTGTTTTAGATTTTTCTTGTCATCTAAAATACATTCCTTAATCGTTGTTTCATAAATACGAGGATCCTTTTTAAAGACAGCTATTGCTTCTTCTTGACCATAATCTGTTTTACAGATTTTAGGCATTCGGGCCATGGATTACTTTCAAGTCTTTCATCTGGGCTTTTTGGCATCATTTCAATTTGAACTACACTTGCACACCCTTGACGAATACTTGTTCCAACACAATCATTTCCCGTATCACCACCACCAACAATCACGACATGTTTATATTTGGCGGAAATTTCTTCGGTATTATCCAACAAATGTTTCGTTGCCTTTGTAAGATAGTCCACCGCAAAATAAATGCCTGTACAATCACGATTCTTTACATGTAAATCTCGTGCTTTTTTGGATCCAGTCGCAAAGATGATCGCATCATATTCTTTTTCCAATTCTTTTTTTGTGATGTCTTTTCCAACATTGACATTGGTTTTAAAAACGATTCCTTCTTCGGTAAGTATGTCTAATCTTCTTTGAATCACTTTCTTTTCCAGTTTCATATTCGGAATACCATACATCAATAAACCACCAAGACGATCTTCTTTTTCAAAGACTGTAACAGCATGTCCTCTACGATTCAAATCATGCGCAAGGGCAAGACCTGCAGGTCCTGAACCAATGATGGCTACTTTTTTATCGGAGCGAACACTAGGAATAAAAGCTTTCATCCAATTGTTAGTATAGGCCGTTTCAATCGTATACAATTCATTTTCTTTGATTGTGACTGGATCTTGATCTAAACCATTTAAACATGCCTTCTCACAAAGAGCAGGGCATACACGACCTGTAAATTCTGGAAATGGATTGGTTTTCAATAATCTTGATAAAGCACGTTTATCATTGCCATTATAGATTTCATCATTCCATTCCGGAATCAAGTTGTGTAAAGGACAACCCGTGACCATGTTTTTTAATTTGATAGCGACTGACAAAAGGGAACGCCACAATTCATGCAGCGTGCACCTTGTTTGCGTCTTGTTTCTTCATCTAAAAAAGGATGAAATTCATTAAAATTTGTGATTCGACTAAGTGGCTCAATCGCTTCATTTTCTTGTCGTTTGTAATCTAAAAATCCTGTTGGTTTTCCCATAATCCTTCATCCTTTCCTATGCGTGTACTTGTTCAAAAGCCATAAGACTGGCTTCATCTTCGTGATAGCCTTTTGTCTTTAATTCTTGAATCAAAGTCGTGATTTTTTCATAATCCTTAGGAACGATCTTTTTAAAGTTTGATAATTCTTCATCTAGATTTGAAAGAATCTTTTTAGCTACATCTGAATCTGTATATGTAAAATGCTTGTTTAAAAGCTCTTCTAATACTTCTTTATCCGCTTTTCCAGTTACTTCATATGTATTGACTAACTGTTTATTTAAACGCATATATAGATCATGATTCGGATCGTATACATATGCAACACCACCAGACATACCGGCAGCTAAGTTTTACCAGTCTGACCTAAAATGACAACAGTACCACCTGTCATATATTCAAGTCCATGATCTCCAACACCTTCTACAACTGCACTTGCACCAGAATTACGAACCGCAAAACGCTCACCAGCCATACCACGAATATAGCTTCACCACTAGTAGCACCATATAAGGCAACATTTCCAATAATGACATTTTCATTTGGCTTAAATTGAGCTTCCTTTTTAGGCTGAATAATCAATTTACCACCAGACAAACCCTTACCAAAGTAGTCATTGGCATCGCCATGAACATCTAAAGTGATTCCTTTTTGTGCAAAGGCACCAAAAGATTGTCCAGCTCCACCATTACAATGGACTGTATATGTATCATCTTCTAATGTGTTATTAAATTGTTTAGTGACAGCATTGGATAAAATAGTTCCTACGGTACGATCCGTACTTGAAATTGAGATGGTTTCAGCATGAGGCTTTTTCTCATTGAAATAAGGTTCAAATTTAGGAAGCAATGTTTTCATATCCACCGTTTTTTCAAGCTCAAAGTTAAATGTATCTTTTGGCTCATAATGAATGTTGTGTGGAGTCATTAAAATGTTTGAGTAATCCATATTCGCATCTTTATCAACCTCAAGATTATCTGTATGACCAACCATTTCATCGATTGTGTGATAGCCAAGATCAGCCATAATTTCTCTTAATTCACGGGCAATAAACAACATGAAGCTCATGACATATTCAGGTTTTCCTTTAAAACGCTTTCTTAATTTTTGGTTTTGTGTTGCCACACCAAAAGGACAAGTATCTAGATTGCATACACGCATCATCATACATCCCATTGTAACAAGTGGGGCAGTCGCAAAGCCAAATTCTTCAGCGCCTAATAAGCAGGCAATGGCTACATCTTTTCCGGTCATTAATTTTCCGTCAGTTTCAATCAAAACACGACTTCTTAAGCCATTTTCCACTAAGTTTTGGTGGGCTTGTGCTAAACCTAATTCCCAAGGAAGACCGGCATGGTGAATACTACTTTGTGAAGCCGCCCCTGTACCTCCATCATAACCAGAAATTAAGACGACGGTTGCACCGGCTTTGGCAACACCTGAAGCAATTGTACCAACACCAGCTTCACAAACTAGCTTGACGCTGATTCGAGCTTGCGGATTGGCATTTTTTAAGTCGTAGATCAATTGCGCTAAGTCTTCAATGGAGTAGATGTCGTGGTGAGGAGGAGGGGAAATCAAAGATACGCCTGGCGTTGAATAACGAGTTTTTGCAATCCATGGATAGACTTTCTTTCCTGGCAAGTGTCCACCTTCACCTGGCTTTGCGCCTTGTGCCATTTTGATTTGGATTTCTTTGGCACTGACTAAGTATTCTTCGGTGACACCAAAACGACCACTTGCCACTTGTTTAATAGCGGAGTTCTTTTCTGTACCTAAACGTTCTGGTTTTTCACCACCTTCACCCGAATTGGATTTACCACCCAAACGGTTCATCGCAATCGCCATGCAAGTATGCGCTTCTTCAGAGATAGAACCATAGCTCATAGCACCTGTTTTAAAGCGTTTTACGATTTCATATTCACTCTCTACTTGTGATAATGGAATTGAATCTCTTGTCTTTTTAAAGTGCAATTGACTTCTTAAATGATGTTTTTGACGGTTTGAATTTAATTCGTTGGAATATTCCTTAAATAAATCATAATCGTTGGTTTGTGTAGCTCTTTGAAGTTTCACAATTGTTTCTGGAGAATATAAGTGATCTTCTTTTCCATCTCCCTTTCTTAGTTTATGGAATCCAATGGAATCTAGACTTGTATCGGTTGTAAGTCCTAATGGATCATAAGCACGATCATGATGGTAGATCAAATCTTTTTCGATATCTTCTAAAGTGATACCTTCCACTTCACTAATGGTGTTTGTGAAATAGGTATCGATGACATCTTTTGAAATTCCAATGGCTTCAAAGATTTGGGCTCCTTGATAGGATTGAAGCGTTGAAATACCCATTTTAGCTGCAATTTTAACAATGCCTTTTAAAATGGCTTCGTTATAATCATCAATCGCAATGTTGACTTCTTTATCTAACATATTCAATTGTATCATTTCTTCAATGCATTCATGTGCCAAATATGGATAGATGGCGGTTGCACCATAACCTAAAAGTGTAGCGAATTGATGAACATCTCTAGGTTCACCACTTTCAAGAATGATGGATACATCTGTTTTCTTTTTGGTCTTTACTAAGTGTTGTTCTAAGGCAGATACAGCTAAAAGACTAGGAATAGCCATATGACCTTCGTCTACACCTTTATCAGAAAGAATCAAGATGTTCGCTCCATTTCTATAGGCTTTGTCACATTCAATAAATAAGTTGTCTAAAGCTTCTTTTAAAGACGTACCACGATAGAACAATAGAGAAATCGTTTCATTTTTAAATCCTGTCTGATTTAATTGACGAATCTTATCCATATCACGAGATGTTAGAATTGGATTATTAACCTCTAAGACTGTACAGTTTTCGGATTTGTCTTTTAATAAGTTTCCATCACTTCCAATATAGATGGTTGTATCTGTAACAACTTCTTCACGTAAAGAATCAATTGGTGGATTGGTTACTTGGGCGAAGAGTTGTTTAAAATAATGGAATAAACTTAAATGATTTTTGGAATAAATTGCCAAAGGGATATCGGTACCCATCGCACTTGTTGGTTCAAGTTTGACGCGGGCCATTGGTAAAATAATGTCTTTTACATCTTCATAGGTATATCCGAAAATCTTATAAAGAATATCTCTTTCATGTTGAGAGTGGATGTGGGTTTTCTTATCGGGAGCTGGTAAGTCTTTAAGGTGTAATAGATAGGTATCTAGCCATTCTCCATATGGATTTGAAGAGGCATATTCTTTCTTTAAATCATAATCTTCAATCAATTCTTTTTTCTTTGTATCCACAAGCAACATTTTGCCTGGTTCAAGTCTTGATTTTTTTACGATTTTCTTTTCATCAATATCTAAAACGCCGACTTCACTTGATAAAATCAACATGTTGTCGCTTGTTAGATAATAACGACTAGGTCTTAGTCCGTTACGATCAAGGACAGCTCCGACTTTTTCGCCATCACTAAATAAAATGGCGGCTGGACCATCCCATGGTTCCATCATTGTGGCATAGTAGTGGTAGAAATCTTTTTTCTTTTGGTCCATGTCTTGGTGTTTCCATGGTTCTGGAATTAAGATCATAACGGCTTTTTCTAGTGGCATTCCATTCATAACTAAAAACTCAAGGGCATTATCTAGCATGGCAGAATCTGATCCTGAAGTATTGATGATAGGTAAAATCTTACTTGAATTTTTGTCTAAGAATTCAGAGTGCATACTTTCTTCACGCGCTAACATTTTGTTGACGTTAGCACGAATGGTATTGATTTCACCATTGTGCGCAATAAAACGGTTTGGATGCGCTCTTTGCCAAGATGGTGTGGTATTGGTAGAGAAACGGGAGTGTACGATCGCAATGGCAGATTTATAATATTTATCTTGAAGATCAAGGTAAAAGTTTCTTAATTGGGATACTAGAAACATGCCTTTATAGACAATAGTATGACTGCTTAAGCTTGCGATATAGGTTTCTTTACAGCTCTTTTCAAATTCACGGCGAATGACATATAAGACTTTGTCAAAATCTACATCTCTCGAAATATTTTGAGGTCTTTCAATAAAAGCTTGATAGATATTTGGCATGCAGTCCTTGGCCTTTTGACCTAAGATAGATTCGTTACAAGGAACTTTTCGCCATGTGATAAATTTGCAGCCTTCTTGTTCTACAAATTTTTCAAACATCTTTTTATGTTGATTTAATAAAAGTTTGTTTCTTGGCAAGAAAAACATACCCACTCCATAGTATTCTGGAAGTTTAATATTTTCTTTTTTAATGTTTTTCTAAAAAATCATCACTAATTTGAAGTAAGATTCCAACACCATCACCCACTTTACCACTCGCATCTTTACCGGCTCTATGTTCTAATTTTTCTACAATGTGTAATGCCTTATCGACAACGTCATAGCTTTGTTTGCCATCGATTTGGACTACGGTACCAATACCGCAGGCATCATGTTCAATTTCAAAATTCATAGTTTACACAATCCTTCCTATTTTCCGCTGTCTCCATAGTTTGATAAATATCGAGCGCTTGGGTCATTGACGTTACATCCTTCCCAGTTCTTATTTGGCATCCAGAAATCTTTGATCATACTCGCTTGGTTTGGATAGTAGGATTCAAAAATCTCTCGATATAATAGGGATTCCTTTGTGAATGGAGTACAGTATTTGTATTTTTTTACTTTTTCCTTAAATTCTTCATCTGTGTAATAGCTTTGGGCATATTCTTTGATGTCATCACTTAAAGAGTGTCCTACCGCATCCGAGAAGGCGGCTTTTTCACGCATCAAAATGTCATAAGGAAGAATTTCATCTTTTTCAAATGCATGACGAAGTAGATATTTTCCTTTATGATATGTATTCAGTTTCTTTTCAGGATCTATGGACATGACGTATTTGACAAAGTCTAAATCTCCAAAAGGAACACGAGCCTCGATGGAGTTTGTGGAAATACAACGATCAGCTCTTAATACATCATACATGTAAAGTTCATGTACTCGTTTTATACTTTCTTCTTGAAATGCATCTTTGTTTGGGGCAAAATCGGTATATTTATAGCCGAATAATTCATCACTGATTTCTCCGGTAAGTAATACGCGAATGTTACTTTGTTCATGAATAGCTTTACAAATTAAATACATTCCAATGCTGGCGCGAATGGTTGTGATGTCAAAGGTTGCCAAAGTTTTAATGACGGGTTTAATGGCATGTAAAACATCATCTTTATTAATTATAATTTCATGGTGGTTGCTACCAATAAAGTCAGCGACTTCTTTGGCATATTTTAAATCAATCGCATCTTCTTCCATTCCAATCGCATAGGTTTCGATGGGTTTGTTTAGTAATTTTTGGCTGATGGCACATACTAAACTTGAATCCAATCCTCCACTTAATAAGAATCCCAGTGGAGCATCGGCATCTAATCTTTTCTTAACACCTTCTACTAATTTATCGTGGATGTTTGTACAGATGGTTTCAAGATCTGAAGTGATTACTTTATCCACTTTAGTAACATCTAAGTAACAAGTGAATTTTCCATCGGTATAATAGAATCCCGGAGGGAAGGGAAAGATTTGTTCAACAATTGAAACAAGATTTTTAGCTTCGGAAGCGAATACGATATTATGGTTTTTATCATAGCCATAGAACAAGGGACGAATACCAATGGGGTCGCGGGCAGCGACAAAGTCATTTTTCTTGGCATCATAAATAATGCATGCGTATTCGGCATCTAGCTTTTTAAACATGTCTAAACCATATTTTTCATAGAGTGGTAAAAGAATTTCACAATCGCTTTGCGAAATAAATGCGTAGCCATCTTTTTCGAGTTCTTCTTTTAATTTTCGAAAGCCATAGATTTCACCGTTACATACGACAAGGTTGTTATTTCTAACAAATGGCTGCATGCCCTCTGGACTAAGTCCCATAATGGATAGTCTTTGAAAGCCTAAATAGCCACATCCTACTTGTTGAATTCTTTCATCATCAGGTCCTCTAGAATAGGTGCTTTCTAATGCTTTATGAATTGTGTTTTCGCTTATTTTTAATGATTTATATCCTATAATTGTACACATAAATAATATCTCCTTAGAACGGAAAAGCCGGCAATTGCCGGTTTATAGAATTGAGAATAATAATTTTCCATAGGTTGGGAATGGCCAATCTTCATTTGATGTTACAACTTCTAATTCGTCACAAGGTTTTCTTAAAGCATCCATATCTTGAATGATGAAGTCTCTTACATAGAAGGCTGATTTTTCAAAATCATCGATTTCATGTAGTTTATTAACATCATTTTCAAGTGTAACCATGGCTTGATAAGCTTCGGTTAAATATTCACTGATCTTTTTAGCTGTTTCAAGTTCATATGTTAAGTCAATGCCAATGGCTTTTTTGTTTGCGATAGTATCTGTCAATTCTTTAGAGAACTTACTTGCAGCTGGTAAGATGTCTTTTTTGGCAATGTCTAACATAGTCAAAGCTTCAATGTTGATTTGTTTTTCATATTCATCCATTAAGATTTCATAACGAGATTGGACTTCTTCTTTTGATAAGACTTTCTGTCTTTCAAATAATTCAATGTTTTCTTCTGTTTTGAAATATGGTAAAGCATCAGGCGTTGTCTTAAGATTTAATAGACCTCTAGATTCAGCTTCTTTAACCCAAGAATCATCATAGCCATTGCCATTGAAGATAATGCGTTTGTGGTTCTTGATTGTATCTTTGATCAATGCGTGTAATGTAGTGTCAAAATTATCTGCACCTTCTAAGATATTCGCAAATTTTTCGATTTCATCCGCAATCACTGTATTTAATACAATGTTGCATCCGGCAATACTTGCGTTTGATCCTGGCATTCTAAATTCGAATTTATTTCCTGTAAATGCGAATGGAGAAGTACGGTTACGATCGGTAGAATCTTTAGGGAATTTAGGAAGAACAGTAGCACCAATCCTCATCAATTCTTTTTCTTTTCCATCATATGGCTTCTCTTCTTCAATGGCTTTTAATACAGCAGTTAATTCATCACCTAAGAAGATGGAGATGATAGCTGGAGGAGCTTCATTTGCACCTAATCGGTGATCGTTTCCTGCAGTGGCTACACTTAATCGTAATAAGTCTTGGTGCTCATCAACGGCTTTAATAATGGCAGCTAAGAAAACTAAGAATTGTGCATTTTCATGTGGCGTATCGCCTGGTTCTAGTAGGTTGATTCCGGTATCTGTAGATAAAGAGAAGTTATTGTGTTTACCACTTCCGTTGATGCCTTCGAATGGTTTTTCATGAAGTAGGGCAACCAATCCATGCTTTTTGGCAACTCGCTGAATCAATTCCATCGTCAATTGGTTATGGTCTGTTGCGATATTTGTCGTTGTAAAAATTGGGGCTAATTCATGTTGAGCAGGGGCTACTTCGTTATGTTCCGTTTTAGCTAAGATGCCAAGTTTCCACAATTCTTGATTTAAATCCGACATGAATTCTTGAACACGTGATTTAATAGTTCCAAAATAGTGATCTTCCAGTTCTTGTCCTTTAGGGCATGGTGCACCAAATAGTGTACGTCCTGTATAAATCAAGTCTTTTCTTTGTTCATAATATTTTTGGTCAACTAAGAAATATTCTTGTTCAGGTCCTACGGTTGTTTTAATGGTTTGAACATCGTCATTTCCAAATAGTTTCACAATACGTAAAGCTTGTTTATTAATGGCTTGCATACTTCTAAGTAGTGGGGTTTTCTTGTCTAGGGCATGTCCTGAGTAAGAACAGAATGCGGTTGGAATACAAAGTACGCCATTTTTAATAAAGGCATAACTTGTTGGATCCCAAGCTGTATATCCTCTAGCTTCAAATGTGGCTCTTAGTCCACCATTTGGAAAACTTGAGGCGTCAGGTTCACCTTTGATTAATTCTTTACCACTAAATTCCATAATGACTTTGCCATCTTTATCGGGATTAATAAAGCCATCATGCTTTTCAGCTGTAACTCCTGTCATTGGTTGGAACCAGTGTGTATAGTGTGTTGCACCTTGTTCTAAAGCCCATTCTTTCATGGCGTGGGCTACCGCATTTGCGATTTTGATATTTAACTGTTTCCCTTCGCGAATGGTTTTTTCTAATTCGCGGAAAGTATCTTTTGCGAGTTTTTTCTCGCATAACAGATTCATCGAAAACTTTGCTTCCAAAAATTTCTTCTACGTTTGATTTCATAATGGCTCTCCTTTACATAAAAAAGGGCAAGGACACGAAAAACATGAGGGATAAACCTCTGCTTTTTTTGGCGTCCTTGCCATGTATGCATTCATTATAAACAGATATTTCGTGTTGTCAATGAAAAAATGTAAAAAGATTTGAAAACAATATGAAAATAGTGTATTAATTATTCGAGGTGAAAATTATGACTTATGAAGATGTATTGAGTTTTTGTGAAGAGCAAGACGTTCGTTTTATTCGTCTTTCGTATTTTGATATTTATGGTAGGCAGAAAAATGTTTCGGTTTTACCAACCGAATTAAAAAGGGCATTTGTGGAGGGAATTAGCTTTGATGCCAGTGCCATTGATGGCTTTTTAGATGAAGTGCATAGTGATTTATTCTTATTTCCAGATCCAAATACGATGAGTATTCTTCCTTGGCGCAGTATGGATGGCAGTGTAATTCGTATGTATTGTGATATTCAATATCCGGATGGAACGCCTTTTGAAAGGGATGTAAGGTATATATTGAGAAAGGCAGTTAAAAAGGCAAAGGAAAAGGGAATCACAATTAATTTTGGTTCAGAATTTGAATTTTATTTATTTAAACAAGATGAAAATGGCAACAATACCTTTGTTCCTTTAGATCAAGGTGGATATATGGATATTGCCCCTTTAGATAAGGGTGAAAATATTCGTCGTGAAATTTGTTTAACCTTATCGGAGATGGGTATTGATCCGGAGGTTTCACATCATGAGATGGGTCCGGGTCAAAATGAAATTGATTTTCGTTATTCACAAGCTTTACAGGCAGCCGATAATGCGGCTACTTTTAAGTGGGTTGTAGAGGCTTTAGCGAATATGCAAGGTTTAGTGGCGGACTTTTCGCCAAAACCAATTGAGGATGCTCCAGGTAATGGTATGCATATTAATATGAGTGTGCAAAGTCATGAGGAGTTGTTGATGCCTTTTATGGCTGGAATCTTACATCATATTGAGGAGATGACTTTATTTTTAAATCCATCAAAAGATTCATATAAGCGTATGGGTAAGGATAAGGCGCCTAGTTTCATTTCTTGGTCCTACCAAAATTGAAATCAATTGATTCGTATTCCGGCTACGCATAGTTCGAATCGTATGGAGTTAAGAAGTCCGGATTGTAGTTGTAACATATATCTTGCGTATGCCTTATTGATTTATGCCGGTTTAGAGGGTATTGAAAAGAATATGATTCCAGATCCTTGTACGGATGTAGTTAGTGTTGATACAAAAAGACTTCCTCAAAGTTTAAAAGAGGCAAAATTAATAGCTTCAAATGCATCTTGGTTAAAAGAAATATTAGGAAACGATATAGTGGATATTTATGTTGGGTAAGTGCGTATGGAGGCAAGTAAAGTATTAGTAATAGGAAATGAGAATTTCTTAGCTTTATTAAAAAATACGGCCAATTATCAATATGTACTTTCAAAAACATATAATGATGCCTTTAGCAAGTTAAGGAATACTCAATTTGATATTGTGGTGATCTTATATTCGCAAACGCAAAGTGGTCTTTTGAATTTTGCGAAGAGTTTAAATGCGCAAGTCCTTATGGTGTGTAAGCAGGAAATCTATGATCAAGTTTTATATCAATGTAAAGATAGTGGTATAATACTTTTGTCGTATCCCATTAAGAAACAAGTTTTGTATGAAACTTTCCAAATGATAAAGAGTTTAAAATCGAAGATTTTGATGTATGAAAAGAAGATCCATAAGCTTGAGCAGAAATATTTAGAGCTTAAGATGGTGGATCATTGTAAGTTGGTTTTGATTTCAAATTATCATTGGAGTGAAGAAAAGGCGCATCACTATATTGAAAAGATAGCGATGGAGTAGCAAAAAACGAAATTTCTTGTGGCTAAAGAATTATTAGAGGAGTTTTCAAAATGAAAAAGATTCAAAAAACGAATGCGATGCGTTTTTTAGATCAGCATAAGGTGGAATACAAAGCGCATACGTATGAACATAAAGATGGGGATTCTGTAGATGGTGTGCATGTTGCGAATATGTTAAATCAGCCTGTTGAAAAGGTATATAAGACATTGGTTACACAAGCTAACACAAAGGAATACTTAGTCTATATGATTCCAGTTGAAAAGGAATTAGATTTAAAGAAGTGCGCAAAAGTAGCAGGTGTTAAATCTTGTGAAATGATTCATGTAAAGGATATTAATAAGATCACGGGTTATATTCGTGGTGGATGTTCTCCGTTAGGTATGAAAAAACAGTTTCGTACATTTATGTATGAGGACAGTTTAAATCAAGATACAATCTGATTTTAGTGCTGGTAAGATTGGTATGCAGATTGAGATGGATCCTAAAGTATTAGTGGATTTAATTCATGTGCAAGCTGTAGATATCATAAAGGAGTAATATAGCATGTGGGCAAGTGAGAGTGTATTTTATCAAATCTATCCTTTTGGTGCTTGTGGAGCGCCATTTGAGAATGACCATGTTCTAGAACATAGAATTCATAAGTTAGAGGAATTTATTCCGCATTTAAAGAAATTAAAAATAGACTGTATCATGTTGAATCCAATTTTTGAAAGTCGTACACATGGCTATGATACAACGGATTTTAAAACGTTAGATACGCGTCTTGGTACAAATGAAGACTTAAAAGAAGTCATAGAAAAATTCCACAACAACAACATTAAAATTATATTAGATGCCGTATTTAATCATGTGGGTCGTGATTTCTTTGCGTTTCAAGATGTATTAGAAAAGAAGTGGGATTCACCTTATAAGGATTGGTTCTATATTGATTTTAATGGAAACAATCACTATAATGATGGCTTTTGGTACCAGGATTGGGAAGGTAATGATATCTTGGTGAAGTTAAATCTTCAAAATCAAGAGGTCGTAAATTATATTCTAAGCGTAGTGGATTTTTGGCAAGAAGAATTCAAGATTGATGGTTTAAGATTGGATGTCGCATATTGTTTGGATAAAAACTTCCTTCAAACATTACACAATCATGTAAGTAGAGACTTTTTCCTTTTAGGTGAAACTTTACATGGAGACTATAATCAATGGATGAATGAGTCTATGTTGGATTCTGTCACAAATTATGAGTGTTATAAGGGATTGTATTCAAGTTTTAATTCAGCGAATTTCTATGAAATTCTTTATTCATTGAATCGTCAATTTGGCAAAGATCCATGGTGTTTATATACGGGTAAGCATTTATTTAACTTTGTGGATAATCATGATGTTGAAAGGGTCGCATCTATCTAGAGGATAAAAAACAATTGCCATTAATTTATACGATGTTATTTACAATGCCAGGTATTCCATGTATCTATTATGGTAGTGAATGGGGAATCGAAGGGAAAAGAACTGGAATGATACGGATCTTAGACCTGAAATTAAAGTGTTTGAGTAGAATGAATTAACGGATACCATTCAAAAGTTAATCCACCTGAAACATAATCATTCTGCTTTATCTTATGGAGACTATACACAGATTGGTATCACAAATACGGCTTGTATCTATCAAAGACAAGATGAAAAGGAATGTCTATGGATTTGTATGAATATGAAAAATGAAGTTCAAACATTAGGTTTTAATGGACAAGGTAACTTCATCGACATTGAAACAAATGAAGAACTTCCTATTAATAATGCACTTGAGTTCAAGCCTTATGAAGTAAGAATATTAAAAAGATCGAGCGATTAAAGTCGCTCGATTTTGCATATGTGCTTTCTTGTTTTCTTGTCGTACGTAATTCCTACGAGTAATAAATTGCCTTTGTATTTTTCTAAAACAGAAGGATACTTTTTTCTTTGATTTGTGTGATGGCTGTATTTACATCTTGGTTCCATTTTAATTCAACCAATATGGCTGGCTTATCTGTTTTAGGAATGAAGGCTAGGTCCGCAAATCCTTTACCGGTTGGTAGTTCTCGAATCACAGTATAGTGATCTCTTGCGGCATAGTAGGCAAGATCAATTGTATAGCTTAGAGCATTTTCATCATTATACTGAATGTGGCTAGTTTCTAGATGGGCTTGTTCAATGTAATCAGCTACTTTTGTTTCATCCATATTAAACGTAGCATCTAATAAGTTTCGTGAATTTTGAATGGCTTTAGTGGTCGCATTCCAATCTGAATTTTTAATGGATGTAAAGAATGAGTCCATGACTTCTTTATTTGGAATGTAGCATGTTTGATCTTTTTGGTTGTATCCCAAATATCCTAAATGAATCAGTAATGTAAGAACATCATCTTTTGAACCAAATGTGGACATATCGTTTTCAAATGAAGATGTGTCAATATATACTTCTTTTCCTGCCATCATTTGAATAATATTGTCTTTTAATCCATCAAAGTTTAAATCGATATATATTTTTAAAGCTTCAAAAGACTCTGTTTTAGTCCAATAATTTGAAAAATCATGTTTTGAAATAGCTGCAACTACAGATCTTGGTGAAAAAGTTGAGATGGTGTCTGTCATATGGTATCCATCATACCAATCTTTCATTTTTGATAATCTACATTGTGCTTTCGACATAAATTCGATACTTCTTCTTCGGTAAATCCCATGTAGTTTGCCAGTGGCTTTGGTTGCGTCATAGATATTTCATCAAACATATTTAAGGCACTGTGAGTTCCGTATTTTTTGATTGGTAATATTCCTGTCATGTAACACATTTCAATATAATTCTTATCTTTTAAAAGGCTCCTTAAGAAATCTAAATATGTTTCTTGTGCAGTTTTGTCTTCTTTGAATTCTCTAAAGATACAATCCCATTCATCAATAATAAAGATAAATTTATTTTTTGTATACGCATAGACTTCATTGAATGCATCGATGATTTCGGTTTCAGTTATGACATCTTTAAATTCAAATTTCAAGTCTTTTAAAATCATTCGAGTGATTTTAAAAAGCATTTCATCAATTGAATTTGTGGTACTTAAAAAGTCTTGTATGTTTAAATGAATCACATTGTGCTTGTTTAAATGTTCAAGAAAAGAAGGACAGTGATTGATATTTAATGTATTAAACAAGTCTTTTGAATTTGTACCCTTTGAATAATAAGCTACCAACATATTCGCATCTGTACTTTTCCCAAATCGTCTTGGACGAGATACACAAATACAATTGTTTTCAGTGTTGATAATCTGATTAGTGTATTCAATCAATAATGATTTATCTACAAAGATGGGACTGTTACACAATCTTTCATATCGATCACTATCTGGATTTAAATAAATGCCCATAGTTGCACCAACTTTCTTAAAATATTATAACATATTTATTGTGTTATAATTAAGTAGACATGAGGTATTTGCGTATGGAAAATTGGATTCATAATCTAGATTCGTTTTATATAACGAAGGATGATCAAAAAATAATGTTTAGGGATGATTTCATCACGTCAGAAGAAAGAGTGACTGGCTTAGGTAAAGGTATTTATACTACTTATAAATATTTTGATACATATATTTGGGAAGAGGATAGTACGAATCATTATTATTTTGAGTGGATACCCAAAGTGGATGAGAATATTAAAGAGGTACATTTTCCAGATAGTTTTGTATGTGAAGACAAGGATGGGTATTCAACGATTCCTTATATGCAAGGATTATTGATTCCAAATCGATATGATTATGATTATAGTCATATTGCCTTTGATGGTCAGTTTACTAGTTGTGCTGCCTATATGCTTGGCTTAGTCAAACAAATAATGGATTAGGGTATGTCGCAATCAATGAAACGCCTTGGGATTCTAAATATACAATTGATCATGATGACAAGGGAACAAGGCTTCAATTTGTATGGTTAACAAGTTTAGGTAAGATGCGATATAGCGTGTTGTTCGCTATTCTTTTGAAAGTAATATGGATTATAATCGTGCTGCTAAGATTTATCGAGAGTATGTTAAAGAAACTGGTTTATTTAAGTCTTTAAAAGAGAAAGAAGTCACACTTCCTAAAATATCAGATCTTCAACAATGTGCAGTTGTACATACGGGTATTAAGGCACATACGGAAAAGGATTCTCGGTTTTATACCGGTCAGAAGGATGTGATTCATTCTTTTGATTCGGTAAAAGAGATGGTTCAAAGTCTTCATAAATTAGGTTCAAACAAACTCTATCTTCATTTAGACGGTTGGGCAGATCCTGGTTATGATAATTGTCATCCGGATTATTTACCGGCATGTATTGAAGCGGGTGGATGGTCTGGTTTAAAGGATCTTCAAAAAAGTTTGAGTTCACAAAATGATTTATTTGGTTTACACGATCAGTATCGTGATTATTATTATACGGCAAAAACACATAATGAAAATGAAGCGATTCAATTAGAGGATGGTAGTGTGTTTGAACATGCCAATTGGGCAGGGGGAAGACAAAACTACTTGTGTGCAAGTCTTGCACCAAAGTATGTAAAGAGAAACTACACTGAAATTTTAAAACATATTAATTTAGATTGCGTTTACTTAGATGTTTTTTCTTGTAATGAAATGGATGAGTGTTTTAATTTAGAACATTTGATGACAAGAAAAGAGTGTATGGAATATAGAAGGGCTTGTTTTCAATATATGATCTCAAAGGGAATCATTCCTTCAAGTGAAGAGTGTAGCGATTGGGCGATGCGAGAACTTGTGTTTTCACATTATGGTCCTTATGAGTTTATGATGAAAGATGAAAATGAAAAAAGAATGGGTATACCTGTACCATTATTTAATCTTGTGTATCATGATTGTTTCATTTTGCCTTGGCCAATGGAAAAAAGACAAGAAGACTACATGTTGTATGCATTACTAAATGGTGGTATTCCATATGTCGTAAGAAATGCACCGTATGATAATGTGGATGGTAATTTTGGAAGTGATGGTTTATCCATAGAGGATAGAATTACTAGAGCCAATAATGTTCTAGATTTTATCAAAGAATTAAAAATGAAGAGATGGTAGAACATAAAATCATTAATGATCATATTCAACAATGTAAATACAGTAACAATGTTACAATTGAAATCAACACAAAGGAGAACACGTATAGAATTGTATGAAAATATTAGTTTTGGTTTTACTATTATTAACGGGTTGTACACAAGCTCAACCTGAGCTTAGGGAAACAAAAGAAGTTCAAACTTCAATCCCTTATTCAGATGAGGAATTGATTGAAAGTGCAAATGATCAAATTGAGGATGAAGCATATTATGTGGATTCAATAACACAACAGTCGGATAGTGAAGTGTGGTTTTCATTAAAGAATAAAGATTTAAACAAACAATATGTGTTTAAATATGAAGGTAATGAATTGATTCCAGACAGATTCGTAGATAATGTAGATTAAATGTATTGACTCAATATTTGAGATAACGTAAACTTGATTAAGTGATCGTTCTGTAGAAACTTGCGAACCTACAGGCGGGGGAGAGCCTGCGGGTCTCTCCCTCTTTTGTTTTAAGGAGAAATGATATGCAGACACCGAAAAAATTCTCTTCTTTTAGTGATCAGGTTTCCTGGATCAGTGACGAAAAGGGAATAAAAATAAACGACAGAGAATATGCAGAAGAGATGTTACGCCAAATAGGATATTTTCCTCTTATGGGAGGATATAAACATCTTTTTAGAATATCGAATACAAAGAAATATAAAGCAGGAACAAGTTTTGAAGAAATAGTCAGTCTGTATAAGTTTGATGCAGAGCTTAGAGAGTTGTTCTTTAAATATTTACTGCAGGTTGAGCGACAGATGCGTTCTTTGATGTCATACTATTTTACTGAAATGTATGGAGCAGAGCAGAAGCAGTACCTGGATGCTAATAATTATAATCATACAAAAAGAAATCATGCAACAATCGTAAAGTTGATAGCGACCTTGAAACGGGCAACAACGACCACAGATTATACATATATCAATTATTATCGCAAGACATATGGTGAAATTCCATTATGGGTTTTGGCGAATGTACTTACGTTTGGAAATTTATCAAAAATGTTCCGAGTATTTCCTCAATCCTTAAAATCAAAAGTATCAAAAAACTTTGAACCTTTGAATCAGCATCAGATGGAGCAGTTTCTATCGGTCTCACGAAGTATAGAAACGTATGTGCACATGGAGAACGACTGTTCACATACAGAACGGTAGATGCTATTGCGGATACACCGCTTCATAAAAAACTTTCATTGCCACAGAGTGGGAATCAGTATGAAAAAGGAAAACTGGAAAAATATTACCAGATACCATTTAAAGTAAAGAAAAATCCTCTAAGAGATAGTGAAATACCTATTGTCTTAGGGGATTTTTTTGTATTAATTATAGGATTGACAAAGAAATGAGTCAATAAGAAAATAAGTATTGAAAATAGTTGGAACAAGTACTAAAATAAAGTTGGGACAATAAAACGGAATTATACTGCGAGGAAGATTATGAAGAATAAAAAGATTAAATGCGATATATATACCAGAGTATCCACAACCATGCAGGTGGATGGCTACAGTCTGGATGCTCAGAAAGAAAAACTCAAGAGATATGCAGAATTTCAGAATATGGAAATCGTAAATGAGTATTCCGATGAAGGTAAGTCTGGAAAGAGCGTAGAGGGCAGACCGGAATTTCAGAGAATGTTAGATAATATTGAGAATGGAACAGATGAGGTACAGTTTGTACTGGTGTTCAAGCTTTCCAGATTCGGTCGTAATGCGGCAGATGTATTAAACTCTTTGCAGAGGATGCAGGATTTTGGAGTGAATCTGATCTGTGTTGAAGATGGGATTGACAGCTCAAAAGATAGTGGAAAGCTGATGATTTCTGTTCTGTCTGCGGTGGCAGAGATTGAACGGGAGAATATCCTTGTTCAGACAATGGAAGGACGTAAGCAGAAAGCAAGGGAAGGAAAATGGAACGGCGGGTTTGCTCCATATGGCTATGAATTGGTAAATGGAGAATTGCAGATCGCAGAGGACGAAGCAGAGATTATTCGTCTGATCTATGATAAATTTATTCATACAAATATGGGAATTTCTGCGATTGCTGCATGGCTGAACCAGCATGGATATAAAAAGAAAAAACGACAGAATAATACACTGGACGCATTTGCCGCTTCATTTATAAAAGGCGTTCTGGATAATCCGGTATACTGTGGAAAGCTGGCTTATGGACGAAGGAAGAATGAGAAAGTATCTGGTACAAGAAATGAATACCGTATTGTAAAGCAGGAAAATTATATGCTACACGATGGTATCCATGAAGGAATCATTTCAGAAACAGACTGGGAGCTGGCACATCAAAAACGGGAAAAAACAGGTGTGAAATATGAAAAGACACATAGTCTCGAGCATGAGCATATTTATCCGGAATATTGAGATGCCCGTTATGTGGAAGCGGTATGTATGGGAATGTGAACCGAAAGAAAAGAAAGACGGAACCTTATAATAAGGATTATTTCTATTATGCCTGCAAACATCGTCGCCTGGTAGACGGTCATAAATGTGGATATCGTAAACAATGGAGCGAGGAGAAGATTAATAATGCAGTGGAAGAAGTTATTCGGAAGCTGGTGAAGAATCCTAAATTCGAAGAAGCAATTCTGAATAAAATCGGTTCAAGAATAGATACAGAAGAAATAGAAAAAGAGATTGAAGGATTAGAAAAGCAGCATAAGCAGCTGACAGGAGCAAAAGCAAGACTCGGACAGCAGATGGATAGTCTGGATATCATGGATAAATTTTATGAGAAGAAATATCAGGATATGGAGACAAGGTTATACCGTTTGTATGATGAGATTGAAGGCGTGGAGAACAGTATAGAAGAAGTCAAGAATCGCCTGCTGAATATTCAGCAACAGAAAATATCAGAAGAAAACGTCTATCAATTTCTTTTATATTTTGATAAACTATATGATAAGTTCACCGACCTGGAGAAGAAAGAATTTCTTAACAGCTTTGTAGAACAGGTGGACATTTATGAGCAGGAGCAGCCGGATGGCAGATTCCTGAAGCACATAAAGTTCCGCTTCCCGGTGTATTTTGGAGACAGGGAAATACAGGAACTTTGTTGGAACAACGAAAGTACCGTTGAGACGGTAGTCTTGATGTCAAAACAAAGAAATAAGGACCAGCTTCCAGGTCGAGACGGTGAAATCCGGCAACTCAACTCCCTGCGAGTGTATGGCCAATCAGAGGTCAGAGCGGATGGATTGTGTAGGAGTTGAGCGTTCTTCACTGTCTCAACTGTCGAGACAGTAGCAGAGAGCAGCAATGTAAAAGTGCCTTGCATTATTTGGATGCTGATAAGACAGAAATTTCGTGAAACAGACGAAGAGGCTTGTCGGAAAAAAGAAGGAATGAAAAAACAGGAGAGGAAAAAAGAAACATGGCAGTAAATAAAAATGGAATCGTAGTATTAGGAGCAGTTTTTGTGGATATCAAAGGTTTTCCAGAGGACATCTACGTCCCGGACGGCAGAAACGCCGGCCATGTCGAATACATCCACGGCGGTGTGAGCCGAAACGTGGTGGAGGATATCGCAAACCTGGAACTGCGCCCGACCTTCCTTGGAATCGCGGATAATACCGCACTCGGCGAGGATGTTGTGCGCAAACTGCAGCGCCACAAAGTCAATACCGAATACATGAAAGAAATCCCGAACGGTATGGGAACATGGCTTGCTGTCTTCGATCACAACGGTGACCTGGCGGGCTCCATTTCCCAGCGCCCGAACCTGATGCCGATTCTCGATATTCTGGAAGAAAACGGAGATGAAATTATCGAAAACTGCGATTCCATTGTGGCAGAGATCGATATGGACAAAGAGATCATCAAAAAGCTGGTACAGCTCTGTGAAAAATACGATAAAAAATTGTACGGCGTTGTCAGCAACATGAACATCGCAGTCAGCAGAAGAGATCTTCTGCAGAAATTTGACTGCCTGATCTGCAACCAGATCGAGGCAGGCGTTTTCTTCTCCGATGATTACAGCGAAAAAACACCGGCCGAGATGGAAAAGATTCTCGCCGAGCGTCTGAAAGCGGCAAATGTTCCGGCCATGGTCGTAACAATGGGCGGCGACGGAGCGGTTTATGCGGAAGCAGACGGAGAGAGCGGCTTCTGCCCGGCGCAGAAAGTACAGGTAAAAGATACAACAGGAGCCGGTGATGCGTTCTGCGCAGGTGTTTCCGCCGGTCTGACCTATGGAAAACGCTTGGCAAGGCAGTTGAAATCGGTACGCGTCTTGCTGCATCCGTCATCACATCGTCGGAAAATGTCTGCCCGCGCTTCCGCCCGGAAGAGTTCGGCATCGAGGCATAGAAGGGGGCAGAAATGAAGTTACTGTACGGAACCGGCAACCCGGCAAAACTCGACGCGATGCGTCACCGCCTTGCCGGTCTTGGAATTGAGCTGATCGGGCTGAAAGATCTTGGCGGTGTTAAGCAGCCAGAGATTATCGAGGATGGAAAAACGCCGCTGGAAAATGCCAGGAAAAAGGTGGAGGCGTATTTCAACGCGCTTCATATGCCGGTGTTCTCCTGTGATTCCGGTCTGTATTTTGACAACGTGGCAGAGGACGACCAGCCCGGCGTCCATGTGCGGACCGTGAACGGAAAGTATCTGTCCGATGAAGAAATGACCGTGCATTACGCCGCCCTTGCAGAAAAGTACGGCGGCCTGACGGGACGCTACAAAAACGCAGTTTCGCTGATTCTTGATGCGGACCACCGCTATGACGCGATGGACCCGTCAATGGAGAGCGCTCCTTTCCGCATGGTCAGCACACCCCATCCGATGAGCAAAAAAAGGCTTTCCGCTCGACCGTCTGTCGATCGATCTGCGGACCGGAAAATATTATTACGATCTGAATGAGCAAGAAGCCGCGCTCGATCAGCTTGCCGTGGAAGACGGTTTTCTGCAGTTTTTTGAGCGGGCAATGGAGGAATACCATAAAATGGAACGATATGAACTTCGAACCATCCGCCAGGACGAAATGGAACAGGGCGTTGCCATTGAGCTGGCGTGCTTTCCGCCGAATGAGGCGTGCTCCGAAAAGAGCATGCGCGAGCGGGTGCAGTACGCGCCGGAGCTGTTTCTGGCGGCAGTAGACAAAGAAACCGGAAAAATCGCCGGAACGCTGAACGGACTTGCAACAAACGAGACAAAATTCCGTGATGCCTTTTTCGATGAAATCAGTCTGTACGACCCGAAGGGAGAAAACGTCATGCTGCTGGGTCTCAGTGTCCTGCCGGAATACCGCGGCCAGGGAATCGCCCGCGCGCTGATGGAAGAGTACAGCCGCCGGGAACAGAAAAACGGAAGAAAACAGCTCATTCTGACCTGCCTGCAGGATAAGGTGGAGATGTACAAAAAGATGAATTTCCGCGACGAGGGAATCTCCGCATCCACCTGGGGCGGCGAGGAATGGCATGATATGACGAGAAAATTAAACGATTAAGAAAATTTGCAGAGAAAATCTCTTGTGTTAAAGTTTGCTGTAAGCGTTATAATAAAGAAAATCAAGCAAAACAGGAGGAACAACCATGAGCAGAGTAAATTTGGAGCAAAACCAAACATGTATCCACTTCCGGTTCTGATTATTGCAACATATGACAAAGATGGCAACCCGGATGCCATGAATGCTGCATGGGGTGTAGTCACAGATTTCAATGAGATCTCCATCAGCATGGGCGACCACAAGACAACAGACAACCTTGCCGCAACCGGTGCCTTCACCGTCAGCATGGCAACCGAGGATACTGTTGTTGGCTGCGATTACGTCGGCATCGAGTCCGGCAGAAAAGTTCCGGATAAATTTGCACGCGCCGGTTTCCATGCAACGAAGAGCGAATTCGTCAACGCGCCGCTGATCGACGAGCTTCCGATGGCACTGGAGTGCAAAGTGAAAAGCTTTGACAACGGCATTCTGGTCGGCGAGATCGTGAACGTCTGCGCAGACGAGAGCGTTCTGACCGACGGAAAGATCGACCCGAAAAACTGAAACCAATCGCCTTCGACCCGGTCAACAACACCTATCTCGCCATGGGCGACAAGTCGGCGACGCATTCGGTTCCGGAAAAGCCCTGAAATAAACACAGATGATGACATGACAGCGAATATGTAAAAATTTTATATATTCCCCTTGACAAACCGCCTCCATAGTCTTATGATATGTATAAATTATATATA
>ENA-OQIR01000242-OQIR01000242.1-human-gut-metagenome-genome-assembly--contig:-NODE-242-length-25749-cov-3.594957_pt1 | contig 25749 bp, 27 predicted proteins | sample MGYA00242580_ERZ504745 | MGnify/ENA primary metagenome ERZ504745 (study PRJEB26092, sample SAMD00036214) | human gut metagenome | host: Homo sapiens | study: EMG produced TPA metagenomics assembly of...
TTCCAGGTCTTTGATCTGTGCCACGCCTGCACATCCGAAATATGCATCTTCAATAGGATCAGAGAGGAATTCTCCCTCACTGACATATACCAGAAGTTTTCCGTTTTCTGTACGGCAGTTGGAATAGGTCATGGTAAACGGACAGATCCTTCCTTCGTTGCTTCCCCAGCCGCAGCCCGGGTTATTTTTGGAAAACATCTTGTGGTCCGTGACAATACCTTTGTCTGTCATCAGAGACTGGGCTACCGGTCCGCAGTGGAACAGGATCACTTTGTCTTTTTCTGTACCATAATTGTTGTTCCAGTCCAGACACGCTGTCGGATACTGGGAAGCCAGCTGCATGCCATACATGGTAATGGCGGAGCAGAGATCGATCTCGCAGGAAGCCACAAAACCACGGTCGTTGAGTTCACTTAAGAGAACACAGGTGCAACGCCCAGGATATCATGAAGCTCGTCCCAGCATCTGAGCGTCAGTGCATCCAGTTTATAGTCGCAGATATATTCATCCAATATCACACCGATCTTGGAAAGGATCAGCATCTTGTCTTCCGGGACCCTGGAACAGTTTGTATATTCTCTCAGCCGGTCTGCCTTTGCCTGTACTTTCGGATCATCATCCTGCATCAGTCCCACTTTGTAGATCAGCTCCGACAGGTCAAAGGACTCCACGGTGATCCCGTATTTCTGCAGTGCGATCTCATCAAAACGAACGGTTTTGAATTTCGTGGTCCTGGCTCCGATACAGCCTACCGTAAAACGTTTCATTCCTTTTACCACGCGACAGACAGCCGCAAATTCCTGAAGGTTCTCCGCAAATTCCACACTTAAAGGATTTACCACATGTGGTTTCATTGCGGTAAACTTTACACCGTACTGATAAAAAACATCCTCGATACTGAATTTTCCACAGAAAGCATCCCGCCGTGTCTCAAATCCCATTTTTCCGATCTCATCCGGATAGGCCTGGATCAGGATTGGAACTCCGGCATCCTGCAAAGCGGTTACTGCGCCGCTTTCATCACTGAAATTCGGCATACACAGAATCACACCGTCGAATTCTCCTCTGTGGGAATCCAGCCACTTTGCATATTTTTCGCCTTCTTCTCTTCCTTCCACCGCACCGTAACGGGTAAGGCTGTCATCCATGATCAGATAATCAAATCCGCCTTTTACCACTGCCTCACACATTTCTTTTCTGGCACCTGCCACCAGTGATTCCGGCATAAATCCTCTGTTTCCAAAAAATAACGCAAATGTCTGTCTGCTCATATCCTGTTCCTCCTTTTACTTTATCCGATTTTTTTTATCCAGCCTTCAAAAAGTTCCGGAGCCAGATCAAGCTCACATGCTCCCACGGCTTCCTCAAGCTGCATATGATTTCTCACCCCGGTCACCGGTACGATCTGGAACGGGTGATTGAAAAAATATGCCAGGGAAAGCGCCTGCAGGCTGTATCCTGTCTCCTTCTGAAGTTTCAGAAGTTTCTCGTATGTACAAAGGTTTGTCAGATTCCAGTATGCTTTTTTTAGGCTTTCCGGGAGAAATCCTGCCTTTGTTTCCATAGCTTTCATCCATTCTTCATCCGGTTCTTTTTCTCCGGTAAACGGTACTCCCGCATTCTGCAGCTTGGAAAAGAATCCCATTCCCGTTGAAGAAAACGGTATCGATGCTGTCCTGCTCTCACAGTGCCATCGGTATTCCTGATCCGAAAATTCCACAAGCGTGGGGTCCTGATTGGTATTTCCTCCCGGGTTGATTCCCGCAAGACTCCACTGATTGGACACTGCAACGATCCCTTTCTGCTTTTTCTCACGGAGTACTTTTCGATCATCTGAAGACGCTCTGTCCTGTAGTTGGAAAAGCCATAATAACGGATCCTGCCTTCTTTTTTCAGCTCTTCCAGGATATCTATGATCTCTTCTGCCGGCTTCTGAGGATCATCCCGGTGCAGCCAGTACATATCGATCACATTCGTTCCAAGAGTCCGGCAGCTTTCATCCAGGTCTTCCCGTATCTCTTTCCGATTGATCCTGGAACTGTGGTCCGGATCACCAAAGGAATAATGGCCGCCCTTTGTGGCAACGATCATCTTACCTGCATATCCCTTTTTTTCAGCCATTTTCCGATCACTCTTTCACTGCAGTTTCCAAGTCCCTTCACCCATTTGCAGTATACATTTGCTGTATCAATGAAATTTCCGCCTGCTCTCACAAAATCATCCAGGATCGCAAAGCTCTCTTCCTCCGAAAGCTTGTCACCAAACCGGCAGTTCCAAGACAGATCCGGCTTACCTTAAGATCTGTATGATCGAGATTCACGTATTTCATAACTGCACCTCCTTTATCTTTTTGCGCACTTTGATTTATTTTTATCATATCGTTTTTTTCCGGTTCGGAATAGTAAGTTTCTTTTTCAAATTAGTAATTTTGTCCCAAGTTTTCCATATTTTTTTACATACAAAAATATTCTTTTAAAACACTTTAGTGAAAATATACAAAAAATTATTTTTAAAAACGGCAATATCACAGAAAAATAAAAGCAGTATTGACGATTATCTGACGCAAGCTTAAAATCGGATTTAAACAGGCCCCCAACTTGCAGCTCATAAACTACCACAAAAAGGAGAAGGCGAAATGGCAAATCAGGAAGAAGTAAGAGATGTATATGGATATTTTGAGCAGAACGGAAATGCTCTCTGCTACCGCTACGAAGCAGAACGTGTAAGAATCGAACCCTGGGGAGAAAACAGTCTTCGTGTCCGTGCCTGGAAGACAGCCGATATGGACCCTGCCGACTGGGCACTGCTCCCCCCTGAAAAGAATACAATTCCGGAAATCACAGTCCGGGAAAACGGCGCCACGATCCGCAATGGAAAGATCTGCGCGAGATCAATCTCATCGGAAAGGTTTCTTTTTACAATGAAAAGGGCGATCTTCTTCTGGAGGAATACGTCCGCAACCGGAAAGATATGTTTGGAAATACCTGCAGTTCCCTGGAAGTAGAGGCCAGAGAATTTAAGCCATCACAGGCGGCGATTACCGTCTGTCCATGCGCTTTGTCTCCACCTCGGGAGAAAAGATTTATGGAATGGGCCAGTATCAGCAGCCTTATCTGGACATCAAGGGAGCGGATCTTGAACTGGCTCACCGGAATTCCCAGGCCAGTGTTCCCTTTATGCTTTCCAGTCTTGGCTATGGTTTTCTCTGGAACAACCCTGCAGTAGGACGGGTAAATTTCGGAAAAAATATCACCACCTGGGAAGCTTATTCCACCAAAAAACTGGACTACTGGATCACCGCCGGAGATACACCGGCACAGATCGAGGAGGCTTACGCGGATGCCACCGGCAAAGTGCCCATGATGCCGGAGTATGCCATGGGATTCTGGCAGTGCAAACTGCGTTACCAGACTCAGGAAGAACTTCTGGAAGTTGCCCGGGAATATAAACGCCGCAATCTCCCTATTTCTGTTATCGTTGTGGACTTTTTCCACTGGCCTACACAGGGCGAATGGAAGTTTGATCCTACCTACTGGCCGGACCCGGACGCCATGATCCGGGAGCTGAAAGATATGAGGATCGAGCTGATGGTTTCCATCTGGCCTACCGTTGATTACCGCAGCGAGAATTTTAATGAGATGCGAAGCAAAGTCTTCTGATCCGTGTGGATTCTGGTTTTCCGATTTCCATGGATTTCCAGGGAAATACCCTCCACTACGATGCCACCAATCCGGAAGCCCGGGAATATGTCTGGAACAAGGCAAAAGCCAATTATTACGACAAAGGGGTAAAGATCTTCTGGCTGGATGAGGCAGAGCCGGAATACTCCGTTTATGATTTTGAAAACTACCGCTATCATCTGGGGCCGGATATCCAGGTTGGAAATGTCTACCCGGTGATGTATGCCAAGACATTTTTTGACGGAATGAAGGCTGCCGGCCAGGAAAATATCATCAACCTTCTCCGCTGTGCATGGGCAGGCTCCCAGCGGTACGGTGCCCTTGTCTGGTCCGGCGATATCAAATCTTCGTTCTCCAGCATGAAGAATCAGGTTGCCGCAGGCCTCAATATGGGAATTGCCGGCATCCCCTGGTGGACTACAGATATCGGAGGATTTTTCGGCGCCAATATCCATGATCCGGAATTCCATGAACTTTTGATCCGCTGGTTCGAGTACGGCTGTTTCTGCCCGGTCATGAGACTTCACGGATATCGCTGGCCTCTTCAGCCACAGTATGGAACCACTGGCGGAGCTACCTGTATCTCCGGTGCACCCAATGAGGTATGGAGTTATACAGACCAGGTTTACAAGATCCTGTCGGATTATCTCCGCTTAAGAGAGCGCATGCTCCCATATATCACAGAACTGATGAAAGAGGCTCATGAAAAAGGTACTCCTGTCATGCGGCCGCTGTTCTATGATTTTTCCAGCGATCCAAACAGCTGGAATATTGAAAATGAGTATATGTTCGGGCCAAAAGTTCTCGTAAAGCCCATTACGGACAAAGACTCCCGGGAAACCGATGTGTATCTGCCTGCAGGTGCACACTGGACCAATGCCTGGACCGGTGAAACTTTTGAAGGCGGACAGACCGTACATATCCAGGCTCCTCTGGAACAGATCCCGCTGTTTACCAGAGATGGTTATGTGCTGCCGCTGAAATAAAGATCCGGCAGTTCCTTTCCATATAACTTAAAATAGCAAAAAAGAGCAGATATCATGCTGACTTCCGCTTTTTCCCTGAAGCTCATCCGATATCTGCTCTTTTATAGTCTCTCTTTGTTTTTTCTGTACTGCGTCGCGTCTGCCCGGTCATTTTACGGAATATCTTGGTAAAATAATTGTAATCCGGGATTCCCACCTTCCGGGCGATTTCACCCACCTGCTCGTTGGTGGAAAGCAGCAGTTCTTTTGCATTCCGGATACGGATTTCACGGATGTACGATGCGATTCCCTTTCCGAAAACATATCTGGAAACCTGATACAGCCGGTTCCTGCTGATTCCGCATTCCCGGCAGAGTTCCTCGATCCGGATCTCATTCTGAATATGGCGGTTTACATACTGCTCGATCTCCTGCTCCAGGCTCATTTTCTGCAGCGATACTACCCTGGAAAGATAAAGATAGCTGGCGCAGGCTTCCAGGATCTTTGCGGCAGCGGAAAATTTTTCCCTATCGATCCTTCTCTTCCGGAAAAATGCTTCTTTTAAAGCCTGATAATCCACATCGTAGCTCTGATCTTCCACCTTTTTCCACAATTCTTCCCTGGTTTCCTCCCCTTCCAGGAGGACCTGTCCAAACATCAGATATCCGGTTACGGTAGACTCATACTGCAGCGGCACCACCGTCTCCCACAGACCTGCATGGCACTGATACATATAGGGTTTCCTGGTTTTGCGGCAGCGTACACAGGCCTGAAGATCACAGTCATTGCAGGCTTTTTTTACTTCTTGACTATCCCTTAAGATCGTACAGTAAGTGGAATGCCGGTTCGGATAGGAGATGATTTCCTGAAATTCATCATCAAACAAAACGATCCGAAGTTTTGTCAGGGTGTAAAAATCCCTCAGGATCTCTGTCATTTCTTCTTTCTGAAACCAGATGCCCATATTCCCTCCAACCAAAATACCTCCGGCAGAAAACTGCCGGAGGATATAGTCTGTCTATTCAACAGTATGATCATTTATTATTTGTAAAGTGGTCCATAATTCTTGCAAGCGCGGAAGTCTGCACCCTCTTTTTCCATACCGAATGCGTTCCAAGCTGCCGGACGATAGATATCTTTCTCAGGAACATTGTGCATGGATACAGGAATTCTCAGCATAGAGCACATTGTGATAAGATCTGCACCAATGTGTCCGTAGGAGATTGCTCCATGTTTGCACCCCAGTTGTTCATTACATCATAAGCTGTCTTGAACGGTCCTTCTTTGCCATCGCATCTTGGAGCAAACCATGTACATGGCCATGTATAGTCTGTACGTTTCCACAGCTTGTCAGATACTTCTTCAGGAAGAGCTACTGTCCATCCTTCAGCAATCTGCAGAACCGGTCCAAGTCCTTTTACAAGGTTCAGACGGATCATTGTTGCAGGCATCTGGGCACGTGTTTCATAACGGCTGGAGTATCCGCCTCCACGGAAATATCCGTTGTCAGCCATACACCATTCTGTGTTTTCCATGATTGCTTTCTGGTCTTCTTCTGTGATATCCCACCACTGTTTCATAACAGCTGTTCCATCAGCTTCTTTTGCTTCTCCGTTAGCATCAAGGCAGGCAGCACCGGAGTTGATCAGGTGAAGGAAACCGCCGGCTTCTTTTGCTACGCCCTCAAGGTCATATCCTGTAGCTTTCTTAACAGCCTCTGGGCTCCAGTATGTACGAACATCAGCGAAAATCTGTGCTCTGTTTGTAAGAAGTTTCATAAACAGCATTCCAAGTCCGTTAAGAACATCGTTCTCTGTAGCCAGGATGTATGGTTCACGTGCTCCGTTCCAGTCAAAGGAGGTGTTCAGCATAGCTTCTGCAAAGTCACCGTTCGGATAGAAATCTGTCCACTGTCTCTGTCCCTGGAAACCGGCTGCCAGAGCATTGTGTCCGATTGCTTCTTCAGAGAATTTAGGATCAAGATTGTCACAGCCGTTCATCAGTTCTTTGATGATAACTGCCATCTTAACAACAAACTCGAACTGCTCTTCTTTCTTTTCAGCTGAGAACTGAAGTTCTTCAGGGTTCTTGTCCCAGCCGATCTTACAGGTTTCTTTTGCCCATTTCAGAGCTTTCTCAAATTCTGCGTGATCATAGATACCTTCTGTCATACGACGGATGATCTCTACCTCATCAACAGACTCAACTCTCATTCCAAGATAAGATTCGATGAAATCGGAATCAATGATAGATCCGCCGATACCCATTGTTACAGAACCGATCTGCAGATAGGATTTTCCTCTCATGGATGCTGCTGCAACTGCTGCGCGGCCGAATCTTAACAGTTTTTCTTTAACATCTTCCGGAATAGATGTGTCATCAGCTTCCTGAACATCATGTCCATAGATACCGAATGCCGGAAGTCCTTTCTGTGCATGTGTTGCAAGTACAGATGCAAGGTATACAGCACCAGGTCTTTCTGTTCCGTTAAATCCCCATACAGCTTTGATCGTCTGTGGATCCATATCCATTGTCTCAGCGCCGTAGCACCAGCATGGTGTAACTGTAAGAGTGATATCTACGCCTTCTTTACGGAATTTATCTGCACATGCAGCGCTCTCTCCAACACGTCCGATGGTTGTATCAGCGATTACAACTTTAACCGGTTCACCGTTGGAATATCTTAAATTCTCTTCAAATAATTTAGCAGCTGATTTCGCCATATTCATTGTCTGATCTTCCAGAGATCCACGAACATCCAGTGCTCCTCTACGACCATCGATAGTAGGTCTGATACCAATTACCGGATAGCTGCCAATTAATCTGCTCTTTGCCATAATAAAATACCTCCTGATAAATTATTGTAATATTCCCGCAGGATCATTTCCTGCTAGAGCGTGTCTGAAAAAGGCTTTCTGCAAGATGTGCGTCACAATTTTGTGGGATATTTTGCCCGGATGAGGGCGCGTAGCGGGCTACGGCAACTGAATTCGGGTGAAATATCCCGCAAAGTGGGGCGTGCAGATTGCGGGAATGATTTTTCAGACACGCTCTAGGATAACACATCTCATTCTTTGTCTGTAATATTTATGTAACCTTTTGTCATGGTATTATAACAAAAATACGGTTTTATGAAAAGACTTATTTCTTGACGATTCTGTGAATTCTCTATATACTTTGAATATATCCGATAGCAATTACGATTTATTTTTTGTTAATTCTGATCATCTGTTCAGATATTTTAACTGCCCGGTCTCTTTAATATTTTTTTAATACTATATCTCTAATCTATTATAAACGAAAGCGAGAACTATACATATGAGCCTACAATCCAACAAGCGAAGCCAGACGAAATCTTCTTCTGCACGCAGGAAAGACATCTACAAAAAATCAAAATACTATCAGGAAAAAAGGCAAAAATTGCTGATTGCAACAGGTATCGGTATCTTTGTTCTGGTTTTTATACTTATTCTGGCAGGTATCCGCGGATGCAGCAACTATATGAGTTCCAGACAGGCAGCAGCCAAAAAAACTGTTTCCATGAACGCTTCTGAGGACAACAGCCGAAAAGCATCCTCAGATTCTCAGAACACGGATTCCTCCAATGCTACAGTATCTTCTCCTGTTTCTCTGACACTCAGCGTTGTCGGTGACTGCACTCTTGGCACAGATGAAACTTTTGATTATGATACCAGCTTAAATGCTTATTATGAAAATTACGGTGCAGATTATTTCCTGCAGAATGTAAAAGATATTTTTTCCGCAGATGATCTGACTATTGCGAATTTTGAGGGAACACTCACCGATTCTGATGAACGGGAGGACAAAACATTTGCGTTTAAAGCACCTGCATCCTATGCTTCTATTCTGACAGGCGGGTCTGTAGAAGCTGTAAACACCGCTAATAATCACAGTCATGATTACGGTGATCAGAGTTTCGATGATACTCTGGCAGCACTGGATGATGCAGGAATCGTTCATTTCGGATATGATGAAACTGCTGTTATGGATGTAAAGGGAATCAAAGTGGGATTAGTCGGTATCTATGAACTGTACGACCATCTTGAACGCGAGCAGCAGTTAAAAGACAATATTGCAAAAGTAAAGGCAGACGGGGCACAGCTGATCGTAGTGATCTTCCACTGGGGTAATGAAACGGAAACCGTTCCGGACAGCAACCAGACAACACTTGGACGCATCGCGATCGATGAAGGCGCTGATCTTGTATGCGGACATCATCCGCATGTACTTCAGGGCATTGAAACTTATAAAGGCAGAAATATTGTATACAGCCTCGGAAACTTCTGCTTCGGCGGCAACAGTTCTCCAAGTGATATGGACACCATGATCTACCAGCAGACCTTTACTATTGATGCCGATGGGGTAAAAAAAGACAACGTGACCAATATCATTCCCTGCTCCATTTCTTCTGCCGCCTATGATGGATATAATAATTATCAGCCAACTCCGGCAGAAGGTGATGAGGCAACAAGAATCCTTGGAAAAATCAATGAGCGGAGTTCCTGGATTTCTACTGCAGAAGGAAGTACTTTTACTGCAAAATATAACAGTAATAATGACTCCCAGAGCAGTTCTGCAGATACAGCTGCTTCAGATAGCGATATCGTTGATATGAACAGTTCAGCTTCAGATGACACAGACGCAGAGACATACGACGAATCCTATGATACCGATAATTCGGACGCCGAATAAATAGATCCTTCATTCATCCAAAATCACATCAATACTTCAAAAGAGCTGAAAAATCCAGTTAAGGACTTCTCAGCTCTTTTTTATATTTTTACTATGCTTTTATCAGGCAGATAAAAGCATCCTCTTCGCTACTTGCTCATAACCAGATAATTGATCGATATAATTATTTGGGTGACATTATATGATAATCATAGCATCTCCAAAAGAAAAAAATCTGTACTTTTCCTGCACTGCAGTCTCATAGGCATGCATGATATTCTCCTTGCCTGCCAGCGCAGACACCAACATCACAAGTGTGGATTCCGGCAGGTGGAAGTTTGTAATCAGGCATCGATCATTTTGAAATGATAGCCCGGATAGATAAAGATTTCTGTCCATCCGCTTCCGGATTTCAGAATTCCATCTTCTCCTGTTGCAGATTCCAGTGTTCTGCAGCTTGTGGTTCCTACTGCTATTACACGTTTACCTGCCTTCTTTGTGTCATTGATCAGCTTTGCCTGATCCTCCTCTACTATGTAGAATTCGGAATGCATATGGTGGCTTTCCACGTCATCTACTTTGACAGGGCGGAAAGTTCCGAGACCTACATGAAGAGTCACATGAGCGATATTGACGCCTTTTTCCTTTACTTTTTCAAGAAGCTCTTTAGTAAAGTGCAATCCTGCTGTCGGTGCTGCTGCGGAGCCTTCGTTCTTTGCATAAACTGTCTGATAACGGTTCTTATCTTTCAGTTTATGTGTAATATAAGGCGGCAGAGGCATTTCGCCAAGCTGATCCAGGATTTCCTCAAAGATTCCTTCATAATGGAACTGGATCAGACGGTTTCCCTCGTCCACCACATCAATAATCTCACCTTTTAAAATACCATTTCCAAATGTGATCTTAGCACCGGGCGTGCCTTCTTTCCGGGTTTTACCAGACACTCCCAGATATCATTCTCTCTTCGCTTCAGAAGCAGGATTTCAATCAGTGCTCCTGTCTCTTCTTTATGTCCGTATAACCGGGCAGGGATTACCTTTGTATCGTTGATGACCAGGCAGTCTCCCTCTTCCATATAATCCAGAACATCTGTGAAATGGCGATGCTCAATGCTGCCATCTTTTAAAGACAGATGCATCAGTCTGGATGAACTTCTGTCCTCCAGAGGATCCTGAGCGATCAGTTCCTGAGGAAGGTCATAATAAAAATCTGATGTTTTCATTTTATCTGCTCCTCTTCTTCCTTCCACTGTTTCCTTAACTGGCGCACATAGTTCCATTCTTTGTTTGTCAGATCAGCTTTCTTAAGAAGATCCGGGCGTCTTTTTGCCGTGCGGTAAATTGACTGCTCTCTGCGCCACTTTTCTATGTTTGCGTGATGACCGGACATAAGAACCTCCGGTACTTTTTTGCCATGCCACTCTTCCGGACGGCTGTACTGCGGATACTCCAGAAGGTTTCCTGCAAAGGATTCTGTCTCACCGGACTCCTGATTGTTCAGTACACCCGGAACCATTCTTGAAATGGAATCCATCATGACCATTGCAGGAAGTTCGCCACCTGTAAGCACGTAATCTCCGATAGATACGTAATCTGTGACGATTTCCTCCAGAACACGCTCATCAATTCCCTCATAGTGTCCACAAAGGAATACCAGATCCTCTTCCTGCGCCATTTCTCTGGCCATAGCCTGGTTAAATACCTGCCCCTGAGGAGTCAGATATACAACTCTTGGCTTTTTTGCCGTACGGTTTGCAATCGCCTCATAAGCAAGGTAAACCGGTTCTGCCTGCATCAGCATTCCGGCACCGCCGCCATAGGTATAATCATCCACTTTCTGGTGCTTATTGAATGCATAATCACGAATGTTCACTGCCTCCAGTGTGAGGAGACCTTTTGTGATCGCACGTCCGGTAATGCTGGTATTCATGCCATTTTCAATCATCTCCGGAAACAGGGTTAAAACATGAAAATTCATTTATATTAATCCTTTCATCAGATGAATGGTCATTACATTCTTCTCCACATCCACATCAAGGATACATTCCCTGATAGCAGGGAGCAGAATTTCTTCGCCTTTGGCATCCTCTACTACATAGACATCATTAGCGCCTGTTTCCATTACATCTTTCAGAGTTCCAAATTTGCTTCCGTCTTCGAGAACTACATCCATACCGATCAGGTCTGCAATGTAATATTCATCTTCTTCCAGCTCCTGTGCTTCTTCTCTCGGAATCCAGAGTTCTCTTTTTTTATACATCTCTATATCATTAATATTATCAATTCCCCTGAATTTCAGGATTACAAGGTTCTTGAAATACTTAACATTCTCTATTTCAAGCTTTCTTTTCTCTCTGCCTGTGTCAAGCAGAACATATTCCAGATCCAGAAATCTGTCTGCATCTGTGGTAGGATATACTTTTACTTCCCCGCGTATTCCGTGTGTCGTAGTGATCACACCAACTTTTAATAAATCTTCCATCTGCTGACTCCTATAATTTTCATATCATACGTCATTTGCATTCTGCTTTTATGCCTGCTCACAGCGAATGCTGATCCATATTCCAAATCCGCTTAAACCCAAATCAGGAGCCATGGTATGTTCCACAGCTCCTGACCCTTATTTTCATTGCAGAATATCTACAATCACTTTTTTGCTGCTTTTTGAAGAAGCTGCTTTTACCACAGTTCGGATCGCTTTCGCAATTCTTCCCTGCCGTCCGATAACCTTGCCCATGTCAGCAGGTCCGACTTTCAGTTCAACGATGATCGCGTCTTCCTTTTCTGTCTCAGTAACAACTACTTCATCCGGATTTTCAACAAGAGATTTTGCAATTACTTCCACTAATTCTTTCATTACATACCTCCCTGACCCGTCCCCTACGGACGCTGCAGAAATACCTTATCCTGGTATATCTGAATTATTTTTCAATTCCGGCATCTTTGAGGATTTTTGCTACAACATCTGTAGGCTGAGCTCCTGCTGCAAGCCATTTTTTAGCTGCTTCTTCATCAACTGTTACAGCGCTTGGCTCAAGGTTTGGATCGTATGTTCCGATTTCTTCGATACATCTTCCATCACGTTTGCAACGGGAATCTGCAACTACGATTCTATAAAAGGTGCTTTCTTCTGTCCCATTCTTCTTAATCTGATTTTAACTGCCATTGTTTCTTTTCCTCCATTAAATAAAATATATTGTTTTCTTATGTTATATTACTGTTCAGCTATGAAACAGTAACTTTTATGTCAAAGCGTTATCCGCTTCGCTAACTTCTCAATTACAGTCCGAACGGAAGTTTAAATCCACCGCCGCGCTTACCGGCTTTTCCGCCCATAAGACCAGGCATCTGTTTCATCATCTTCTTGCTCTGCTCAAACTGTTTCACCAGACGGTTTACTTCAGAGACATCTACTCCTGCACCTCTGGCAATACGGTTCTTTCTGGAAATGTTCAGGATTGACGGATTGCTTCTCTCCTGAGGTGTCATGGAAAGGATAATTGACTTGGTTCTGTCCATGGCTTTCTCATCGATCATTCCCTCAATATCCTTCATCTTACCGCCCATACCTGGAAGCATATTCAGGATACTGCCGATACCGCCCATCTTGTTCATCTGTTCCATACTGGTAAGGTAATCGTTGAAGTCAAAGTCCATTTTCTTTAACTTCTTCTGCATGTCCTGCGCCTGTTCTTTATCGATGGAGCTTCTGCTTTCTCGATCAGGCTCATGACATCACCCATACCAAGGATTCTGGAAGCCATACGTTCTGGATAGAACTGTTCCAGATCAGAAAGTTTCTCGCCCATACCTACATACAGAATAGGCTTACCGGTTACTGCCTTGATAGAAAGGCTGCACCGCCTCGGGTATCACCATCCATCTTGGTAAGAATGACACCGTCGATTCCTACTTTATCAGCAAATGTGCTTGCCACATTTACCGCATCCTGTCCGGTCATCGCATCTACAATGAGGATGGTTGCATCTACCTGAATGTTCGCCTTGATATCTGCAAGTTCCTGCATCATATCTTCATCAACATGAAGGCGACCGGCTGTATCGATAAGTACGACATTCTGCTGATTTGCCTTCGCATGCTCTATGGCTGCTTTCGCAATATCCACAGGCTTCTGCTTATCTCCCATGGAAAATACTTCCACGCCCTGTTTCTCGCCGTTGACCTGCAGCTGTGTGATAGCCGCCGGACGGTAAACATCGCAGGCTACTAAAAGAGGTTTCTTACCTTTGGATTTCAGCTTACCTGCAAGCTTCGCAACTGTGGTGGTCTTACCTGCACCCTGCAGACCTGCCATCATGAACACTGTGATCTCATTTCCCGGGCGAAGAGGCAGGTCTGTTGTCTCACTTCCCATTAATTTCACAAGTTCATCATTAACAATCTTGATCACCATCTGACCCGGATTCAGACCGCTCATAACGTCCTGTCCGATTGCCTGCTCCTGTACAGATTTAGTAAACTGCTTCACAACCTTAAAGTTTACGTCTGCCTCTAACAGAGCCATCTTTACTTCCTTAAGGGCAAGCTTAACGTCCTCCTCTGTCAGGCGGCCCTTGCTTCGCAACTTCTTAAATACATTCTGCAGTTTATCTGTCAAGCTTTCAAATGCCATATGTTATAACTCCTCTAAAATCTCATTGGAAATATTTACAATTTCATCGGAATGATATTCCCGGGCAAGTACACGGATCTGCTTTACCTGTGCCCGTATATTCAGGAATTTCTCTACAAGATGAAGCTTCTGTTCATACTCTTCAAGGGTCTTGTTGCATCTCTTGATCATATCATGCACACCCTGTCTGCTGATGCCCAGATCCTCTGCAACTTCACTCAGCGAGTAATCCTCCAGCACCACGCTCTCATAAACCTGCTGCTGTCTCTCTGTCAGAAGTTCTCCATAAAAATCATATAAATAACCTTGCTCTACAAACTTCTCCATCTGTAATCACCTTGACTATATTAACCTATTTCCAATGTGCTGTCAAGCATTTTCTCTTGACAGCACAAATTTATTTTTTCCGATACACTTCTTAAAAATCTCATAAAAAAGCCCCGGCATCCATATACTGAACACCAGAGCTCCCATTTCATTTATTTACATGGCAGATGCTACTCTGAAACAATCACAGACTTGGACGGATCACCTTTGGTCTGCATCCTGCATCTTCGAGAGCTTTAACAATCTCATTCTTATGATCTGTGCCAAAAGCCTCCAATGTGATCTTAAGTTCCACTGCCGCATTTCTGTTCGTGCTTACAAACTGGTTATGATCCAGCTTGATAACATTGCCCTGAGCCCTGGCGATCACGCTTGCCACGCGTACCAGTTCGCCCGGCTTATCCGGAATGAGCACAGATACTGTGAAGATTCTGTCTCTCTGGATCAGACCATGCTGAACAACAGAAGACATGGTAATAACATCCATGTTTCCACCGCTTAAGATAGAAACAATCTTCTTTCCCTTCACATCCAGATGACGAAGCGCTGCCACTGTCAGAAGACCGGAATTCTCTACGATCATCTTATGGTTCTCAACCATGTCAAGGAAAGCAACAATCAGTTCATCATCCTCGATAGTGATAATATCGTCCAGATTCTTCTGGATATACGGGAAGATCTTCTTTCCAGGAGTCTGTACGGCAGTACCGTCAGCAATCGTATTTACGTGCGGAAGAGTCACAACCTCACCCTTCTTCAGAGAAGCCTTCATGCAGGCAGCCCCTGCCGGTTCCACACCAATGACTTTGATATGTGGATTTAACAGCTTCGCAAGTGTGGAAACACCTGTTGCAAGTCCGCCTCCACCGATTGGAACCAGAATATAATCAACAAGCGGAAGCTCCTGAACGATCTCCATTGCAATGGTACCCTGTCCTGTGGCAACTGCCGGATCATCGAAAGGATGGATAAAGGTATATCCCTCTTTCTCAGCAAGTTCCAATGCATGTGCACATGCCTCATCATATACATCACCATGCAGGATAACCTCTGCACCGTAACTCTTTGTTCTCTCAACCTTGATCAGCGGAGTTGTGGTGGGCATAACGATCACTGCCTTCACACCATATTTATGCGCAGCATAGGCAACACCCTGTGCATGATTTCCGGCGGATGCTGTAATCAGACCTTTATTTCTCTCTTCATCGGAAAGAGTGCTGATCTTATAATAGGCACCACGAACCTTATATGCACCTGTACGCTGCATATTCTCCGGTTTTAAATAAACCTTATTTCCTGTAAGTTCACTGAAATAGCTGCTCTTGATCAGCTTTGTTTCCTGTGTGACCTGTTTTACGATCTCTGATGCCTGTTCAAAACTCTCTAAAGTAAGCATTGTTTTTTCCTCCATTTTGTCCTAAATGTACTCCCGGAATCTTTTTATACTTAATTTGACTCCGAAAGTACATCCTAATCTTAAGCGTCCGGGTTTTCTTTATGGTCTACATCAAACAACGCATTTACAAATGCATCTGCATCGAATTTCTGAAGATCGTCAATACTTTCTCCTACGCCAATGTACTTCACCGGAATATCCAGTTCAGACTGGATGGCAACTGCAATACCTCCCTTGGCAGTTCCGTCCAGCTTGGTAAGGATAATACCGCTGACATTTGCGACCTCCGCAAATTGTCTCGCCTGCGCAAGGGCATTCTGTCCGGTGGTACCATCCAGCACTACCAATGTCTCCAGATATGCATCCGGATACTCCCTCTCCAGGATCCTGTAAATCTTGCGGAGTTCTTCCATAAGGTTCTTTTTATTATGAAGACGTCCTGCTGTATCGCAGAGAAGTACGTCTGCATTTCTTGCTTTGGCTGCTGCCACCGCATCATAGATAACAGATGCAGGATCTGCTCCCGCCTGTCCGCCGATGATCTCCACACCTGCACGGTTCGCCCACTCAGTAAGCTGCTCTCCTGCTGCTGCGCGGAAAGTATCGGCTGCTGCAAGGATAACCTTCTTGCCCTGGTCTTTTAATTTTCCTGCAAGCTTTCCTACGGAAGTGGTTTTTCCGACACCATTGACACCGATCACCAAAACTACGGATCTGCGGTTCTCAAATTCATACTCTGTGCTGTCCACACGCATCTGATCCTTGATCTCATTGATCAGAAGCTGTTTACATTCCATCGGTTCCTTAATATGACGTTCGGAAACCTCTTTCTTTAAATTCTCAATAATAGAAGTGGTCGCATTGATCCCGATATCACCCATGATCAGAATCTCTTCCAGCTCTTCATAAAAATCTTCATCAATACTGGAAAAACCACTGAAAATACTGTCAAATCCGGCTACGATATTGTCTCTGGTCTTTGCCAGTCCACTGACTAATCGTTTAAAAAAACCTTTCTTTTCTTCTGCCATGTGAAACTCCTCCTGTTACTGGGTAAGCTGATTCTCCACCAGATCGACGGAAACCAGTGTGGATACCCCTTTTTCCTGCATGGTAATACCATAAAGCCGGTCTGCGGCGTTCATAGTTCCACGTCTATGGGTTATTATAATAAATTGTGTGTTTTTCGTCAACTTCTGTAAATATCCGGCAAATCGCCCAACATTGGAATCGTCCAGCGCTGCCTCGATCTCATCCAGCAGACAGAACGGTGACGGCTTCAGATTCTGGATCGCGAAAAGAAGTGCGATAGCTGTCAGAGCTTTTTCCCCGCCGGAAAGCTGCATCATATTCTGCAGTTTCTTTCCCGGCGGCTGGGAAATGATCTTAATTCCTGCCTCCAGGATATCTGCCTCTTCATCCAGCTCCAGAGTTCCTTTTCCGCCTCCGAACAATTCCTTAAATGCCTTGTCAAATTCCTTCTGGATCTCGCCGAATTTCTCAGAAAACTGTTTCCGCATTCCCTCATCCAGCTCCTGAATGATCTGTTCCAGAGTTTTCTCCGCTGTGACCAGATCCTCATACTGGCCGGACAGAAAGGTGTGTCTTTCCAGAAGTTCCTTATAATCCTCAATAGCATTTACATTTACAGGTCCCAGCTTTCTGATATCATCTTTAATCTGAGCTGCCTGTCGCTTCATCTGCGAAAGATCAGTAAGTTCCTCTTTTCTGTAGGAAACAGCATTATTGGGAGTGATCTCATACTCGGACCACATATAGGCAATCCGCTCTTCCCTGTTCTCCTCCAGCTTGTCCATCTGTCCCTGCAGACGGTAACATTCCTTATCCAGAAGTCCGATCTGACCGGACAGATAATCTCTTTTCTCAAAAAAATCTTTATGCTGAGAAGTTCTGCTCTCTTTCTCCTTCTGCAGATTTTTCAGCTGCATCTGTGCCTGTTCTTCATGAAGGACAGACTCTTCCGACTCTTTTTTCAGCTGAGTAATCATCTCCTGCTTCTTTTCCATCTCTTCACTGCTGTGAGCAAGAGACTGATAAATATCCTCTTTCTCAGTCATAAAAGCTGTGATTTCTGCTTTCAGACGGCTCAGGTTTTCCTGGTCAAATTTCTCTTTCTGTTCAAGAGCGGATGACTGAAGACGGATTTCTTCTAACTCCCGGGTGATTTTCTTCTCTTCTTCTTTCCATTCATCCAGTTCTGACTGCTTTGCCTCAATAAAACTCTCCAGTTCTTTCTCATCCTGCTTTGAATTCTCCAGTTCCCTGGCAATCCGGTCATGATCCTGCCGGATTTCCATGACCTGGCGTTTGATCTCTGCCTGATCTCTGTTGATCTGCGCATATCCGCTTCGGATCTCCTCAGCTTTCTTTTCCTGCTGTTTGATATTCATTCTGGCAGTATTCTGTTCTATATATTTCTGACGGAGTTTTTCCTGAAATCCTGCAATGGCATCACGAAGCCTGTTTCTCTGATTTTTATTTTCCTCAACAGCATTCTGCATTTCTGTCAGATTCTGCTTCAGCTGATTTACTTTTGTTTCCAGTTCCTCTATTTCACGCCGTCTTCCAAGCAGATTGCTGTTGTTTCTGAAGGCACCGCCGGTCATGGAACCTCCTGGGCTTAAGGATTCACCCTCTGTTGTGACCATTCTCAGACTGTGTCTGTATTTTTTTCCTATTGCAATGGCATGATCAATGTTATCAACTACCAGCACTCTTCCAAGAAGGAATTTCGTGATCTGCTGATACTGAGAAGCTACGGACACCAGTTCGCTGGCAATCCCCACACGCCCGGCTCTTTCAGTGCTTCTTTCGGTGTAAACTCACCTCTGGGACTTATGCTGCTCATGGGAAGAAAGGTCGCACGTCCATAACGATTCTTTTTCAGAAATTCGATCATGGTTTTGGCAGTCTGCTCATTATCTGTAACAATATTCTGAATGCTCCCACCAAGAGCTGTCTCGATAGCGATCTCATAATCTTTGTTTACCTGGATCAAATCTGCGACAACGCCCTGGATTCCCGGAACACGTTCTTTTTGTTCCATAACTCTCCGGATACTGTTTCCGTATCCATCATAGCGCTCCGCGATATTTCTGAGAGAATCCAGCCGGGATGCCTCTCTGTGATAGGCTGTCTGTTCTGCTTCCAGCTTTGTGTTCTGTTCCTTCAGCTTTTCCTGAATCTTCATCACACTCAGATTCAGATGTTCACATTCCTCATTGGCATTTTCAATCTGGGATGTAATCTCATCATACTGTTTCCGGGCTGTAGTCAGAATGGTCTGCTGTTCTTCCTCTTCACTCTTCAGTCTGAGAATACGCTGGCTGATCTCTGCCTTACGGATTTCTGCCTGTTCCATCATTGCATCAAATCTCTGGGCTTTACCCTTGACATTGGCGCGGCTGTTCAGAATTTCAATGATCTCATTTTTGCCATTCTCCACTTCGAGAGTACAGGCTTCCATATTCTCCTGCGCTGTCCTTAATTTCTCTTCTTCCTCAGAAAGTTTCTTACGGACAGCCTTTAACTGTGCATAAATATCCGTTTTTTCTTCTTCAAGTTTCTTCTTTGAATCTGTTCTTACTGAAAGTTCAGCCTCAATAGTCTGGATACGTCCCTTATAATGCTCTTCATTCTGTGCCCCTGCCAGTATCTGCTCATTTAATACATTGATCTGGCCTTCCAGCTGTTGTTTACGGATTGCCTGCTCCTGACCGGAAATGCGAAGTGCATCCATTTTGGAATTTAAATCTTCCAGTTCCTGTTCCAGACGTTCATATTCCACCTTGGTCCGGTCATAGGAACTCTGGGTATCCTTCAGCTGATTCTGCGCAATTATGTTCTTCTCTTCCAGTTCCTTGAGTTCTTTGGCTGCAGCAGCATACTCCATCAGGAACATATTCACATCCAGTTCCTTAAGAGTCTCTCTTTTGGAAAGATAAACTCTTGCTGTCTCTGACTGTTTCTCCAGTGGTTCCAGCTGTCTGGTAAGCTCCGAAAGGATATCTGTCACTCTGACCAGGTTCTGGCGTTCTTCCTCCAGTTTTTTGATCGTGGTATTCTTTCTTCTCTTAAATTTAACAATACCTGCTGCCTCATCAAAAAGCTCTCTTCTCTCTTCCGGTTTACCGCTTAGGATCCTGTCGATCTGTCCCTGTCCGATAATGGAATATCCTTCTTTACCGATACCTGTATCATAAAACATCTCATTGATATCTTTCAGTCTGCAGGCACTTCCGTTGATCTTATATTCACTCTCTCCTGAACGGTAAAGCCTTCTGGTAACCGTAACCTCGTTAAAATCAACCGGAAGCTTATGGTCTGAATTATCCAGTGTGATCGCCACCGATGCATAACCCAGAGGTTTTCTTGTCTCTGTACCGGAGAAAATGACATCCTGCATATTTCCTCCTCGCAGAGACCTGGCACTCTGTTCACCCAGCACCCATCTCACCGCATCACCGACATTGCTCTTTCCACTTCCGTTCGGACCTACAATACCGGTGATCCCGTTATGAAATTCAAAATTGATCTTCTGGGCGAAAGACTTAAATCCCTGTACCTCTATATTCTTTAAATACATAATTCTCCTGTTTATTTTCTGAGTACACGAATCGCCTGGTATGCTGCGGCCTGTTCTGCTGCTTTCTTTGTATGACCGCTTCCCTGTCCCATCACTTTTCCGTTTACTCTTGCCTCCACAGTAAAGTTTTTGTTATGATCCGGGCCTTCTTCTTTTGTCAGAATATATTCCACCGGCTGTGTTCCGTTTTCCTGCACGATTTCCTGCAGGATGGTCTTGCTATCATAAAAGAGCTGTTTGTGTTCAATATCATTCAGGATAAAATTCAGCACAAACTCCTTTGCATTAGCAAAACCACCATCCAGATAGATAGCTCCCAGTAAAGCCTCTGTTGCATCAGAGACGATAGAATCCCTGTTTCTTCCGCCTGTCATATCCTCGCCCTTTCCAAGCAGCAAAAACTGCGGCAGTCCGAATTCTCTTGCACAATAGGCAAGGCTTGGCTCACACACCAGGCTGGCTCTCTTCTTTGTCAGCTCTCCCTCCGGTATCTGGGTAAATCTTGCATACAGATAATCACTGCTGATCAGCTCCAGCACAGCATCTCCCAGAAACTCCAGTCTCTCATTGCTGCCCAGCTTCCCCAGCTTCTTCTCATTTGCATAGGAACTGTGAGTCAGTGCCTGTGTAAGATAATGTTTATTTTTAAAATGATATCCTATGATTTCTTCTAATTCTTCTGTCTTTCTATTCATTCCTCTAACCCTCTCCATATGCACAGGGCTGTCATCTGACAACCCTGCGGCATCATTTTTTGCAACTGCTCAGTCCGCCTGTATTATGCTCCTGTCAAATTTCAGACTGCCGGACAGTTACATTTTTATTTAATTGTCCGAATTGCTTCAACAGCATCACCGACTGTCTGAATCTGTTCGACAGATTCATTATCCAGTTCAATGTCATACTCCTCTTCAATCCCCATAATAATCTGAAAAATATCAAGAGAGTCTGCACCAAGATCATCTACAAATGTAGTGTCTTCTGTGATCGAATCTGCATCAATATTCAGAACCTCTGCTATGATAGCTTTTATTTTCTCCAGTTCCATCTTCAACCCTCCTTCCTGTTTCTGTTCCTGTCCTGCTCTATTCTGCTCCGGACTTCAGTACTTCCTGATCCTCCAGGATACGCTCTGCGATCTTCTCGTTGATCTTCTCCTGTTTAAACTGTACACACTGGAAAATACCATGTTTGATCTCAATGGCTTTGGCACTTCCATGCGTCTTTACCACAAGTCCTTTAAGCCCCAGAAGCGGTGCTCCGCCATATTCCGTTGCATCAAAGGATTTCAGAGTTTCTTTCAGTGCAGGCTTTACCAGAAGTGCACCGATCTTACTTCTTGTGCTGGTCATCATTCCTTCTTTGATCTTCTGGACCAGGGCAGAACCAACTCCCTCATATAATTTAAGGATCACATTTCCCACAAATGCTTCGCATACGACCACATCCGCATATCCTGCCGGGATATCTCTGGCTTCTATACTTCCGATGAAATTAATGCTTTTGCATTCTTTTAGAAGGGGGAAAGTTTCTTTTACAAGTGCATTTCCCTTCTCCTCTTCCGCCCCGTTATTTACAATGGCAACTTTTGGATTTTTAATACCAACTACGTTCTCCATATAAATAGAGCCCATCTTCGCAAACTGCACCAGATGCGATGGACGTGCATCCACATTGGCACCACAGTCGATCAGAAGGGAAACACCCTTCGTGGTAGGGATCAACGGTGCAAGAGGCGGCCTCTCCACACCTTTACTTCTGCCTACCAGTACCTGTCCGCCAACAAGAACAGCTCCTGTACTTCCTGATGAAACAAAGGCATCTGCTCCTGTTTCTTAACCATATTCAAACCTACTACGATTGATGAATCTTTTTTCTTACGGATTGCAAAAACAGGGGGTTCTGCTGTCTCGATCACCTGGGATGCATTGACAACCTGGATCTGGTTCTTCGGATATCCAGAATATTTCGCCAGTTCCTTATCTATCACTTCCTGTTTTCCTGTAAGAATTACTTTTATGTCCTGTCTCTCTGTTACAGCTTCCACTGCAGCTCTGACAGGTTCTGCCGGGGCATTATCCCCGCCCATTGCGTCCACTACAACTCTGACCTGTTCTGCCATATTTTTATATCTCCTGTTCACTTACTGTTCACTTACAGATGTCAGAATCAAAAGATATTTTCTGTTACTGACCCGGCATCCGCAAATTGCCCCGCTGCAAAGCAGCTCCTGCAATCTTCCATAATCTGTATCATACTAAAGAACCCTCTGCAAAGTCAATAGCATCTGAAAAAAATCACTTTTCACTTTTTTGTGCCTCGATTCGCTCCGCCAGATCATTCAGATAAACCCACCTGTCCATCTTCTCATCCAGATCTGCCTGTGCCTTCTCATTCTGCTCCATGATCTCACGAAGCTTCACAGAATTGGTGGCATTGGCCTCCATATCCTTATCCAGCTTCTCCAGCAGTTCCTCCAGCGCTGCAATATCATCATCGATAGTTTCAAATTCCCTCTGCTCTTTATAGGTAAATTTCAGCTTCTGGGGACGATTCTGTTTCCAGTCTGCCTGAGCCGACTTCTTCTTTTCCGTACCAACTGCAGTGCTCTGTCCTTCAGATACTGCCCCGCCTTTTCTCGCCAGCGCCTCTGTATAATCCGTATATCCGCCCTCATACTGGGTCAGATGTCCATTCCCCTCAAAAGCAAAAATCCTGTCCACAATATTATCCAGAAAATACCTGTCATGAGACACTGCGATCACAATCCCTGCAAAAGAATCCAGATAATCCTCCAGAATGGTCAGTGTAGGAATATCCAGATCATTACTTGGCTCATCCAGAAGAAGCACATTCGGCGCCTCCATCAGAACCTTCAGCAGATACAGACGCCTCTTCTCACCACCTGACAATTTGGCAATGGTGCATACTGCATGGCAGAATCAAAGAGAAACCTCTCCAGCATCATTGTTGCGGAAATCTTCCCGTCCCTAGTCGGAATATACTCTGCCACGTCACGGATATAATCGATCACACGCTGATTGGTATCCATATCCGGCACTTCCTGTGCAAAATACCCTATGCGAATGGTTTCTCCAATTTCCACTTCTCCTGCATCCGGCTGTATCATCCCATCAATAATCTTGATGAGTGTTGACTTTCCGCATCCATTAGGACCAATAATCCCAAGACGCTGATTGCGCAGCACAATATAATTAAAATCATCCAGGATCTTCTTCTCACCAAAACTCTTGCTGATATGGTGAAGTTCGATCGTCTTCTTTCCCATACGTGTCTCAACAGAATCCAGCTCCACATTCGCATCACGCACCGGAGCCTTTCCATTCTTCAGTGCCTCCAGGCGTTCCAGACGTGCCCGCTGCTTGGTACTTCTGGCTCTGCATCCACGCTTTGCCCACTCCAGTTCCATGCGGAGTACGCTCTGTCTCTTCCTCTCACTGGCAAGCTCCATCTCCTCACGCTCTGCCTTCAGTTCCAGAAACTTCGAGTAATTAGCCTCATAAGCATAAAGGCCGCCATGGGAAATCTCCAGAATCTTATTAGTAACCTGTCGAGAAAATATCTGTCATGAGTAACCATAATCACAACGCCCTTAAAACTTCTCAGAAAGTCCTCCAGCCAGGTCACCATCTCATTATCCAGATGGTTGGTAGGCTCGTCCAGAAGCAGCACATCACAGGGATTCACCAGAGTCCTTGCCAGTGCCACCCTTTTCTTCTGTCCCCCGGATAAATGATCGATCTTCTCCTCATGGTCTGTAATTCCCAGCTTATTCAGAACATTCCTTGCCTCGCTCTCAGTACTCCAGTCCTTCTGCCACTTTCCTTCTGCCACATAATCCAGGACAGAAGCTCCCTGCGGAAACTCCGGCATCTGCGGAAGATACGTGATTCTCAGGCCATTTTGAGTGATCACCTGCCCTCATCCGGCTCCTCCAGACCGCCGATGATCTTCAGAATCGTAGACTTCCCGGTCCCATTAATCCCGATGATCCCAATCTTATCTCCCTGATGCACCCCGTAGGAACATCATCCAGCACCACCTTCTCACCAAACACCTTGGAAACATGCTCTATATTCAGAATATTCATAAATTCAAACCTCTCTCGTAATTTTCGCTTCCTGTCTGTTTCTGCTCATCTGTAACACTTCCACAAAAACTATAGAATTCGCTCCTCATTATACCATCTTCCCAGCCATTCTAAAACCCCCGGCACAGAAAAAACACTCCCCTCCGAATAAATCTATCCGAAGAGGAGTATCCTCAAAATCACATATTTTTGTTCCTGAAAAAGAATTGCTTAGTTCATCTCAGTTCCATTCTCAACTGCATACTTCAGTCCCTGAACGGCAACTGCCAGCGTAGCTCCTGTACAGTGGCACTTCCAAGATCACCCATATCCAGTGTCAGTGTATCATCATCATTCAATGTCACGCCAAAAGTAAGTGACATCTCAGAAACTTCATCAGTAATCGTCACAGTACCGTTCTCTTCATCAAAAGTACCTTCACCAACAAAGCTTACATAGTTATCATCCTGATCGATCACAAGTACTGAGCAGAAAGTTCCATCATCATTAGCTGCATAAATAAAAGTCTCACCTGCTTCTGTCTCGCCGGAATAACACTCTGTCAGGATATCACCCATATCCTGATAAGTCTGATTATAATCCGCTTCATCTCCGTCTGCCTGGTAAGGCTCCAGAGTTGCAGTCAGTTCCAGATTCTCCTCATCATAAAGCTCCAGAAGATTCTCTTCCTCATTTACCTGTACCAGATAAGCTACCATATTTTCATCATCATACGTGCCGTCATCATTTGCAAACTGCATTGCCAGAGCTGTATACTCTCCATCTGAGCTCAGAGCATATACGCCTAAAACATCCTGTTCTTCATCCTTCCACTGACCAAAAAATGAATTATCTTTGTAGAATCCGTAGATATCTCCTGCGCTGTCCTTCCAGAGTCCCAACATCGCCTCAGACACATCTGCAACATCTCCGTCTGCATCTTCTTCCGCTGCTGCATCATCTGTTGCCCATACCGGAACAACCATAGAACTCACCATAGCTGCTACACAGAAACCTGCCATTAATTTTTTCCAGTTCTTCATATTTTTTACCACCCTTCTTTAAAATGTAAGTCTTTTACTGGATTTCCATGATCTTACTATAAAAAATTTTGACATCATTTTCAAGATACATGGGATTAAATGACATTTTCCATGAAATATGGTGTTACTGTTCACTGGCAATATCCCGCAAGGCGTAAACAGTAACCAACACATCGTTACTGTTCACTCCATTCACAGTAACGTAGCCAAAATTCATTCCAGATTGCCTGCGGCAATGGAATTTTGGCTTGTATGTCTCGGGATTTTGGCATATTCATGCCAAAACACCTCGCGGGATAGTGGTGTGTGAACAGTAAC